>ENA-OQNI01000068-OQNI01000068.1-human-gut-metagenome-genome-assembly--contig:-NODE-68-length-163227-cov-13.261361_pt1 | contig 163227 bp, 168 predicted proteins | sample MGYA00242627_ERZ504876 | MGnify/ENA primary metagenome ERZ504876 (study PRJEB26092, sample SAMD00036386) | human gut metagenome | host: Homo sapiens | study: EMG produced TPA metagenomics assembly... | reverse complement strand
GTCTGTGTGCGCTTTTACAAGGTCCCGCAGTCCGTTCAGCACCGCCTGCAGCTTTCCCGCCGGTGCCACCGTCACCCCCTCGGGCGCCGCGGCGCCGATGTCGGCGGCCGCCGTTTCGGCCTCCAGCTGGCCGGCAAGCTCGTTGAACGCGGGCGCAAGCACCTCCCGCGGCAGCTCGTCCATAATGCGCTGCATCTCGGCGGTGGAAACGCCGGGCGTGTCCGGCCGCCCCACGTTCCCCTTGCCCAGCATATCCCCTTCTGTAATTTTTCGAAACGCCATAAGCTCCTCCTTTTCTCAGGCCCGGTAATACCCGGTCTCCACAAATTCAATGCCGATGCTGTCCAGCCCGAACGGCTCGTTCAGCACGCCGTTTTCCACCTTGAACCCCGCCTTGTCCACTTTTTTCAACCGGATTTTGTCCCCCAGCGTGCGGGGCGTGTCGTCGTTGGAGTAAGTGAACTTGGAATAGATCAGATGCGCGTAGGAAAAATACCGCGCCGTCACAAAATCGCTGAACAGCTCTTCCCATATGCCCGCAACGCGCCCCCACGCCCGCACGCCCGTCGCCAGCGCGCTGGCCAGCGCCACATAAAACCGGCTGAACGTTTTGTTGCGGTAAAAGGTCCGGCCGCTCAGGTCCGGCGTACGCCAGCACGCGTAGATCGCCTCGCCGTTGTCGTTGTAGTTCAGCGGGTCGGACGGTTCGTTTGCAAATGCACAGAGCCTGCCGTCCGCCGTGCCGAACCACAGCGCGCCATCCTGCTCCCACAACACGCGGGCCGGGATATTGGTGCAGTAAAAGCCCGCATACTGGCGCGTGGAATAGGGGGCCGAGCGGTCCGTCTGCGTGGCCTGCAGCCCGTCCAGAATGTACGCGCGCCCGTTCAGGCACAGCCAGTACATGTCTTTGTAAACCAGCGCGAACGCTTCCTCCAGCCCGTTTTCCTCCAGCAGCTTCCCGTTCAGGAAGAAGCTGCGGCTCTGGCTGTATTTTTCCCCGGTAATGTCCTGCGCCGTGATGGCGTAAACGCCCAGCTTTGTCAAAAACAGCGGTTCCGTGCCCAAATACCCAAACGAATATGGAGCAACTGCCCCTTCTCCTTGTAAAATATTCACAATGCGGAACGCGGGCTTGTTGTCCACAAGATTTCCCTCCCGCACGATCACGTTCCGGTCGGAATCGGTGGAATCCTTGTGCGCCGCCAGCCGGGCGTTTACAATGGAATATCCCACAATGGCGCTGTCGCTCTGGCCCAGCACCGAATAGGCCTGGTCTCCCCAGTAGGTGGGGTCGTTCAATCCGCTGTACCAGTCGTAGTTGATGAGCTGCGGGCTGCCGGACAAAAACAAACGGTCCGTCGCGCCGTTCACGCCGAACTGGATGCCGATGCGGCATTTGTTGATGCGGTCCGCATAGCCCTCAACCGTGTGTGATGCGGTGATTTTCACATTGTCCTGCCCCGCCACCGGGGATACGCCCGGCGCGGTGGTGAACGTGACCGTGCCTGCCGTGCGGTTTACAGTAAAGCCGCTGTTTTCCGCCATCGGCTTCCAGCTTCCGTCCGCCTGTAACAGCTCTGCCTCCACGGGCGTACTGTCCAGCGGCACAAGAGACATTTGATACACCTTATCATTTTCTGTCCCAAGGAACTGCTCCCGGTATTTTGGGCAGATCAAATTGGCGTTTTCGTATTCCTCCCCGCCGCCGTTCGGCGCGCGCGCGATGGTCAGCGTGGGGATGTATGCGTCCGCGTCCACCCGCGTCACGGCCGTGCCGTCGTAGCACAGCAGCGCCTTTCCGTCCGCGATGTACAGTTTTTCGCCAAATTCCCACGAGCGGCTGCGCGCGTCGTTTGCGTCGGAATACACCACGGAATCGCCCTTGTACAGCTTTGTGCCCGCGTGTACCAGCGGGTCGTGTCCCATCAGCGCGTGATATCCGTTGATTCGCCCGTCCAGCGTCCGCTTCACCTGCCATCCCATGCGCTTGCGCACCTTCCCGGGCACGTCGCGGATCATGTTCTCGCAGTCGGGCGAGCGGTTTTCGTCCGCGTTGGCCGGGCTGTTCGTCAGGTCCGCGCCTAAAAAGGTATCAATTTTCACCTGGGACAGCGTGGGGGCCGAGGCGCGCGGCATATTCGTCTGCTTAAACATTGCAGCCACCCATTACAACCGCTGTTGGCCCATCTGTCATGCCGGAAAGGTTTGAAAGCTTGCCCTGATACTGCGCGTAAAAGCTCTGGAAAAACCGCTGGTCGTATTCCATGCTCTGCGTCTGCGCCGCGACAAATAAAATCACGGCCAACACTGCTTCATCCGGCAAATCAAACTCCGTTTCATCCGGCGCATTGTCCGGAATGTCCGCCGGGTATGCCTCATAGCGCAGCGTAAACGCATCCGGCAGCTGCGAATATTTTGTGTACGGATGTGCAATGCCGTCTACGATCACGTAGCGCGGCTTATAGCAGTCCTGCGGCAGCGTTTTTTCATCTTCCGCTGTGTACATTTTTTCACGCCAGATGGGGTAATACAACGCTACCTCTTTCTGTCCCATGTCAAAAAAACGGTCCAGTTTCCCCGTCAAATCAACCCTTGGCTTTGTTTCGTCCAGCAGCTTTAAAACTTCACTCTTTGCATCGCCCAACATCATGTTTATTGTCGCCTCCAATTCACGAGCGCAGGAATCGAACCCGCATGTTCCATTCTCGTGTCAAAAGGGGGCTTTCGCCCCCTCACGGGCCATTTAAGGAAGCAGCAATGCCGCCGCCTTCATGGTCGCCGCGCCTGTAACAATGACCTTGCCCGCCTTTTTAAACGCGCCGGATTCCAGCACCACGGCCTTGGTCTTGCCGTTCGCCACGTTCACCACAAGGTCCGCGACGCCCTGAATGCCATTTCCGGCTTTGAATGTTACGTCCCCGGCGCTGGAGCCGCTGTTTTCAATCAGGATCACGATTTTTGTATCCTGTTCATCAAACTGAATCTCCGCCCCGTCCGTGCCGTCCAGGGCAGCCGCAGCGGGCAGCTCCACCCCGCCGTTCAAGGGGATTTTTGTCAAAGCAATTGCAGTTGCAGCCATGTTTCAAAACTCCTTTCCATTAAGCCCCGGCCTTGCAGTTCAGCACCACAAGCTCCTTGGGCCGCACGATTTTCGCCTGATACAGCACAAAACCCTTCACCGCGTCGGAGAAGCCCTTCTCCGGGCGGTACGCCTCCACGTGCGTCATCGGGTTCACAAACGCCACTGCCTTGTCCGTGTGCACCGTAATAAGGCTGTTTGCGCTGGAATCCACGGCGACGTTGTTGCTCATCTTTACAATAACGTTGCCGTACTTGCCCACGCGGCCGTTCTCCAGCATTTTGCTGTTGTCGGTGTCCAGCGCCGTATATGCCTGCTTCAGGCGCATGTAGAACCAGGGCGGCACCTCCATCATGATTTTGCCGTTGGGCTTCACGTTGTTGCCGTACAGCTTTTCCAGCGCCTTGTCGATCTCCTCCAGCACGTTGCTTTTGGTGATAGATGTTGCGCTGGACGCGTACTTCACCGCCTCGCGCGTTGCCGCCATGCCGGCAATGTGCTTGTCCATCTCGTCCGCAAGGCCGTAAGTCGCCTCCTTGTTCAGCGCCTCCATCACGCCGCCCACAGCCTGCCGCTTGTCGATATCGTCTACCTTGTAGTTGAAATAGCTGATCTGTCTGATGGCAAGTGTCACGCTGGTGTCATCCACGTTTTCAGGGTCGCTCAGTGTGATCGCCTTGTCAGTGGTTGTGGTGATGGTGGGCTTTCCCACTCCAAGGATGCGTACCGTGTCTCCCATCGCCTTTACTTCGCCCTCATACTGGCGGTTGCAGCCCTCTGCATATACGAGCGCTTTTTCCAGCTCCCGGTTGATCGCCTCCGCCCATACGGTGGGAATAAAATTCTGATATGCCATAGTTTAAAACTCCTCCTTTACTTCCATGTTCCCATGGATTTTCTGATTTTTTCGTAATTTTTGCTTACCGTCGCCTGGTCCATCGCTGCCACTTCTTCGCGCGTGAAGAACTCTTTTTCTCCGGAAGATGTCGGCTTTACATCTCCCATACTGGGCGGGTTCTGCGTGCTGCGCGCTTTTTCGGCCCGGATGGCCTCATAGGCCACAAGCGGTTTGATGCCGCTCGCGCACAGCTTCAAAAATTCAACGCCCAGCTCGTCCACGCTTTTGGCTTTCTCGTCCGGGTATGCTTTTCGGATGGCTTTCAGATCATTTGAAAACTGCTCCTGTGCTTCCCGTTGCCGATGTCGCTGCAATTCTTCTGCCTGCGCCCGAATCTCCGGGTCTGTGGCTTTAATCTGCTCACGAAGCTGCGCTTCAAGCTGCTTGAAAGCCTCCGGCTCCATCTGCGCAGCCTGTGCGCGCTGGCGTGTTGCCATTTCGTCGCGCCACGCGACAAATTCCGCCTTGGATGCAAACGGCTTTCCGGTATTCGGGTTGACCGCGTCTCCTACGAGTTCGTGGAAAATCTGTTCTTCCCGCTGCTGTGCCTCCTGCTGGCGGCGCATGGCGGCAAACCTTGCGTTTTCTTCCGGAGATTGCGGCTGTTTGGCGGGTTCAGCCTCGTTTGCGCCTGTTTCATTCTCCACCGAAGTTTCAGGCTTGGATGCCGCTGCGTTTTCTTCTGCGGCAACGGCTTCTGCGTCAGGCACGGCGCTTTCCTGTACCTGCGCTTCTGTAGTGTTCATGTTCTCGTCCATTTTTCTCCTTTTTACGCTTGGAAAGCGATTGGATTTTTCCGCGTTGCCTGCGAATTATTTGAAGCGCGGGCTATTCGCCCGGCTCGCCTCCGATTAGATACGCCCGCCGCTGCTCCACGATTTTACCGTGGTTCGCACATTGCGCGTTCGTGCAGGTAAGGTCCTGCTCTATGTATACTTTGGTAGCGGTGTCCGGGCTGTTGTCGCCCTCGGCTTTTGTTCGGCTGCCGGAAATGCGCATCTCCGTTTTACACAATGGGCATAGCATTTTGCATCATCCCCTCTCCTGCCGTCATTACAGGAGATGCGGTTGCAACTCCCTGTGCGCCCATTCCCGTGCCGGGCATACCATTCGGCACGCCCATAGCAAGCATCGCCTGCGCGGCCTCCTGCTGCGCCTGTGCGCGCCTGTCCAAAATGGCCTGGAACTTGTCCTTCGGCACGCCGGAATTGTCGTCCAGCGCCTCCACGTATTCCTCAAATGTGATATGCTGCTGCGCCAGCGCGTTTTCCAGCGAAAGTTCGCGGGAAAGCACGCTGTACGGGTCGATGGGCGAAATGTCGATTTTGATATCAATGTCCAGATTTTGAAGGTCAGCGTTCGAAATCAAAACGCCGTTGTCCAGTTTCAATCCTTGTACAGAATACGCTACCCACAGCTTGTACCAGATCATCGCCAGGTCTTCCACGAACTGCTTATATGCCGCGCTCTGTTCGTTCAGGTTCATGGCGCTCTGGTCGCGGGCCGCCTTGATGGCCTCGCCGCTGGTTTTTGTTGGGTCTACCTGTCCAGTGGCTGATTCACTTGCTCCTTCAAGCTCCCGGCTGGTGCCCACAAGCTCGGCCTGTAAATTCGCCGCGTCGCCGCTGATGGGCGCGGGGTTCAGATACTGCACAAAGCTGCCCACCGGGTTCGCGTTCAGGTTTTTCACACCGATGCTTGCCCCCACTGTGCCCAGGCTCTCCGGCTGCAGCAGCTTGTCCTGGTCGTACACCACCGTGGGAAAGCTGTACCGCTTCACGCAGATGGCCCGCCGCGCCAGCGTGCGGTTCACCTCGATCTGGTTCGGAATCAGCGTTTCCACAACGCCCACGCCCCGGGCGCTGCCCATTTTTTCTTCCCAGCGCATGCCGCACACCGGGTAAACGTCCAAACCGTTGATTTTCTCCATGGGCCGGTAAATAACGGTCTCCGTTGAACGGCAGAACTCCATGCCATCTGTTGTCTTGCGCATGAACAACAGGCTTGTGCATTTCCCGTTGTCCGTCTGCACCTCGTCGGCACTCGTAACGCCTAACTGCGTTTCGTCCGCTTCATCGGATACGATCATACGGATATCCGCTTCGTTTATCCCATTTTCCTTCGCCTGTTTACGCACGCTGTCCACAGGCACGCGCTCGGCAATGATAATCCATTCCTGTTCTTCCAGGTTCGGCTCCTGCTCGTTGGCCAAATACAGCGAAGTCTTATCAATCAGCCTCATTTTCAGCCGTGGCGTCATGTCTGTTACTACGCTGTTGCTCGGCTTTCGGTCATCAAAGCAGTACAGATAATGATCTCCCGTGATGCAAGCATTTTTCACAACGGCCCATTTCTTGCTGTCCAGTTTGCCCTTTTCCCACTGCGCCGCCGCGAACTCCGTCAATGCGTCGCAAATCTCGGCTTTCTGCGGGTCGTCATCCATTGGAGAAAATATGATCGCCGTATCGTTCATCGCTACCATGGCAATTTTGTACCGGCAGATGGGCTTGATAAAGTTCAGCACCGGTAATTCCTCATCTCCGGACTGCAGCCCGTGCCACTGGTCGCCCTCGTAAAAGCGGTGGCATTTTTCCGTCAGCGTGTACATGTTCGCTTTGTTGTGATGGTCCTTGCCCGCCTGGTACTTGCGCCAGATGTCCGTACACTCTTTTTCCTGCATCATTTAACCACCCTCTGGCCTTTCCCGGTCCCGTCATATGCATCGATGTTCGCCAGAATCGTGTCATATTTGTCCGTGCGCTTTACCGTAGCTTTAACAGGCATCTTCGCAGGCTCCGGAGCAATTCCTTCCTGCACATGCATACCGTCCCGCAGCCCGAGGCGGTAGCAGTATACGCACAGCGCCGCCATACCGCATACCGCCAGCGCCAGAACAAACGTTAAAACGTCAGATAACATGATATTTCCCTCCTTGCCCCAGCGGTCCCGCCATGGGCTTCTTTATGCTGAAATCATCCCGCAGGATATCGTGCGTCTGCTTTTTGGGAGCCTGCGCCGCCGTGCTCCAATAGGTGCAGAACCCACGCAGCGCATCCGGTGCATGCGTCAGCTCATGCGGCTCATTTGCCACATCCTCCGGCTTTTTCTCGTCATGCTGTACAGCCGGAAGCGTGCGAATGAGATTTATACAGGTGTCGAAGATGCGCAGCCCCGGAGACGTTCCGCCCTGCTCGTCCGGCCGCAAAGCCAGAAATTCCCGCACCGCCAGCCATCCAGCCACACGGTCGTTCCCGGTCTTTGTCAGTGCGACGCCATTCTCAAAAAATATTTCCGCCGCGCTTTTCCCCGTGTCCTGCCTTCGGTTCCACAGGTCCGGCGGTGCCAGCCATGTGTATATATCGTCATCACCGTTTATCTCCAGCATCCGCCGTGCCGCCTCGCTGATGATGTGGCCCTGTTTATTGGCTCCCTTGCCATTGTCCCGGCCCTCGTATAGCTCCTTATACACCACGGCGCGCCCCTGCTCGTCCACAGCCACCCAAAGTGCCGCCAGCATGTCCATGCCGTAATCCAGCGTCACATAACGCCGCCAGTGCGCCGGTATGCCGTGCGGCCTGCACACATGCACATTGCGGTCAAATTCCGCGAAATACTGCCCCTCGAAGATGTCCCAGTCTCCATCTCGTAAAGCCCGCCTATTTGTTTCGTCAAGGTTTTCAAGCCGTGTCAAATATTCCGGGTCTCTGTCCATCAAAAATTTGTTATCCATAATCTTTGACGGTAAAAACAGCCTTGTGCCTGTGGAGAGCGTATGTATAATGTCTGCTTGGCCAATGTCAATAAAACGGTCTTTAACCCATGCATGGCCCACTCCACCAGGATTTGTACTGCTTTTGACTGCCTTTGGAAAATCGTTTGCTCCACGTACACGAGAAATAAGATAGATATACATGCTCTCGGTAAAATGCGTCAGCTCGTCGAAGCGTATCACATCGTATTCTGCCCCTTGATAGCGATAGACATCTTTTTCCGCATCGCAATATCCAAACTCTAAGACAGACCCGTTTGCGAATGTCCCTCTATGACTTGTAGCCGAATACCTGTATAAAGCGCGTGGATAAAACTTGAGATGCTCAAAGATAAGCGACCGCTCCAAATCTGGATAAGTGCGACGCAATATCAGTTGCTTGGAGCCGGGATACTTGAGTGCGTACAACAATGCGTCTATCAATTGCCCATAGCTCTTGCCTCCGCCTGCCGCGCCTCCAAACAGCACCTCGAACGCGTCCGCCTCAATAAACGCAAGCTGCCGCGCCGATACATCCAAGTCGACCGTCATTTTGCCACCCGAATGTTAACATCAATCGTGCCTTCTCCTGCAACGCTTATGTTGTCGGTAAACAGCTTATGCTTTCTTCCCAGCAATTCAAGCGCCTTCATCCGTTGCGTCACGCTCACGGGCCGCTCCACTGGATTTCCAAACATATCTATGCTTGGGTAAACCTTTTTGCCGAACGCCATAGCTGTAAGCTCCTCCAGTACTTGCGTTGCCGTAGCAATCGTTTCTCCATCGGCCTTGCCCCTTATCTCATCCAGCAAATCCTCGTACCTTGCCCGTACCTTATCCATCTTAAACAAATTTGAAGCTTTACTGTCTACCGTAGCGTCCGAAGATTTTTTGCAGTTATAGGCTGCACGATATGCTTCACGCTGGCTCTTACCCTCTGTGAGGCCGCGTACAAACTTCTCTTGCTTTGCGGTCAGCCCAGTATGTATCGATTTGTTCCCTTTACCCATTCTGGGCACCCCCTTTCAGGCATAAAAAATAGGCCCAGGGTTTCCCCTAAGCCTATCGTATCAAAAAAGCAGTTGGATTTTGCGCCACGTTTTATTTGCCTTTTTCTCGTTCCATACGCTCACGTACAGCCTGCAAAACATATGCCTGTGTAGACTGTCCCGCCGTTATCGCGGCCTTTTTAATTGCCTCTCCCTCTGCCTTATATGGCTTTAGTAGTATCTGCATGTACTTTGCATCGCTCTTTTGATTGCTGCGCTTTTTGGCCTCGTTATATGCCATTGTATCACCTCGCGCTTATTATAACATATATACAAATTGCACGATATAGTGAAAACAAACAAAACAGCGCACACGATATAGTGCAACTATACAAATTCACGATATCGTGCTTGACTATTGCACGATATCGTGCTATTATTTAGACACAGCAAGGGCAACGGCAAACCGAAAGCGAGGTGAGCCGATGACCTGCAAAGACTGGGCGAAGCTGGACAGCAAAACACAAAAGCAGCTTTTCGCCGCAGCAGTTGCAAAGGCAACAAAAAAGGCCAGTAGCCGCTAACTACTGACCCAAAGGCACACCCACACAAAAGCTGTTGCCCTTGTCTGTATTTTACCATATCGCCCACACAAAATGCAAGGAGGATGCGAAGCATGACAAATCTTGAGATCATCACCAACGCGGCAATCGCGGCTGAACTTTATACGGAAGATGAGGCCAAAACCATTATCAGCGAACGGGGAGAACTCCCCATCCATACATACACACAATGGCGCAAGATGGGATATCAAGTAAAGCGCGGAGAAAAAAGTGCTCTTGTATGTGATCTGTGGCGCTGGAAGGAAGAAAAAACCGAAGTCACCACAAAGGACGGAAAGGCAGAAGATATTGACACTTCCCACCACTACAAACAAAAGGCTTATCTTTTTACTGTGCAGCAGGTTGAAAAAGTACAGCAAACCCCAAGACTTGATATCAGGGCCTATAACGCCATGTTGGCCGCACAGCGGAAAGCAAGTGCATCCGCTTAATATGTCAATAAGCTGTCCTATCGGTACACGGGGAGAAAGGGAATACAATAGGCACCGTATACGACAACATGCAGCCGGTCACGGAGCTGCGCATTTTGAAGGAGGAATAACCATGTATTACGAGATCAACGAGGAACTTTGCAAGCGAGGCCACGAGCAGAATCACCTTATCACCGACTACAAGCCCGGCAGCACGACGGCGAGCTACCGCGCCGCTGTGGATGCGTTTGCCGCAAAGTGCGAGGCTGCAAAGCAAGGATGCCGCCCCGGACATGAGGCAAAATTAGACGCATTGGCCGACCGCTATGCCCGCCGCCTCGCGGCATACTACAACAACAGCGCCGCAAATAATGCCAGGCACGTATCGTGGTTTGTTGCAGGCCCCAGCAATTACAACATGCGGGCGCATGAGAAGTGGAGCCGCCGAGAAGAAAAGCTTCGGGAAGATTGGAACGCCATCCAACGGATGGAGGACGAGATCAGCCGCGCCGCGGGCGACCCCAGCACGATTCTATCCGGCGACCCCGAAGCGGTTGAACAGCTCCAAGCGAAGGTGGAACGCCTGACGCTTGCGCAGGACACAATGAAAGCCGCGAATGTCCATTACCGCAAGCACGGCACCATGGACGGCTTTGAAATGTCGCCCGAGGCCGCGAAAGCCGTCAAGGAAGTCACGCTTTACGCCCGCGGGCCGTTTCCGACCTATGCCTTGACAAACAACCGGGCCAACCTCAAACGTACGCAGGAGCGCCTTTCTGCACTGCTGGCGGCCAAGGAGACAGCGCCGGTTGAGCAGCAGGCCGCCGAGGGCTGCACCTACCGGGAGGATACCGAGATCATGCGCGTGCAGCTCATTTTTGAGGACAAGCCGGATGCCGACACCCGTGAGCTGCTGAAAGCCAACGGGTTCCGCTGGGCACCGTCGCAAAATGCATGGCAGCGCCAACTTACAGACAACGGCAAGCGCGCCGCGCGAGAAGTAATATCAAAACTGTAAAGCAAATCCGGAGGTGAGAAGCCTCCGGATTTTGCTATATCAATCCCAATTCTTTCGCCAGTGCCCAGCAGAATTTCCGTTTCTCCCTTGTGAACGTTCTGCGGCTTACCGCAAACCCGTAATGCGCCTCCAAAAAATCATACGGCCAGTCCTTTTGATTGATGATGGATAACTTCACCGCGGCTATAAGCGCCCTGCGCGCCGCGGCAGCATCATTATCAAAGCTTTGCCCAACGCTTTCCTCCGCACGCGCCACAGCTTGCTTATATCGGTCTGGCAGCACATCCAGCGCCTCAACAACTCCCGCGCACGCGCGCACGATTCCATGCGGAAGATCGTACACCCCAACACCTCCCGAATCATACTTTCTTCCCCGGTCTGTATGACGTACCGGGCCGTTTATAGCATTCGTGCGGATGTATACCGCGCGGGACATCCGTATCAAGCAGATAGTGGCACGCGTTCATAGCTCCGGCCCCTCCATGCCGCAGCGGTCTGTAATAATAGCAGCCTGTGCATTTGACGACATGCTATCCGCCCGGTTGCTCCTGCGGCTTAGATGCTTCTTGCTTTAGGCGCTCATTTCTCCGCTTCAATGCCGCTTTCGTACTCGCAACGCTCCGCTTATGCGCGCACGCATTGCAGTATCTGCGATTTGGAGCGTATACGAACTCTGTACCGCAAATCTCACATTTTCCCGTTTTCGTCGTCATATCGGCCACCAATCACCAGACACGCCCACATAACAATAGGGCAGGACAGAAGCAATACAATTCCCACAGCCTTTACGAAAGCTATGATTATTTCGAGCATGCCGGGGCCTCCTTGAGCCTGTTTGCTAGCCTGCGCACCTTGTATTGCCTGCGGTTTTCCACAGCGTCAAAGCACTCGTACATCATGCAGAGTTGCTCCATCATAATAGACACGTCCGCGATCTCGTCAACGATGGCATCCGTGGCCGCCGGCTTTTCGTTCACGCCCGCCCTCCGCATTTTACAAATCGCCTTGATGAGTTCGCTCATTTCTTCGATGGCTACATCCTCTTGCGCGGTCTGGCCGTATGTAAGGATTGCCTTTTCAAATACTTCTTTCACTGGTTTTCCCCCTCACACATTTTTTACGCCTCTGCCCACCGGAATGAACGAATACACGCCAATCACAGGCGCAAGCGGCAGGCTCGCATGACAGGCAGTCACCATCATGGCAAGCGCATTTTCGTCAACTTTGGCGCTGTCATGCATGACAATAGCATCCGATTCGCCCCTGCGCGTTTTCACACGCACGCGCTGCCCTTTTTTCAAGTCAACAGGCGTTTCAAAAAGATAATTACCGAATCCATAGTCGGCTTCATGCCTTACAAGTACAACGTTCGTCATAATCTCAAATCTCCTTTTTTTTACACTTCACAAATTCGCAATTCCCATCAAGCGGGCAGCTGGTGCAAGTCCGTGTGTCCGTGTACGTTTCCACACGCTTTAAAATGCCGCATCTTTCAATATTTTTCGGCACATACGCCCCGCACGGCCATGTCAAGCCAGAGCCTGTCCGGCAGTCATCGTACTTGGTACAGTTTTCACACTTCATCACTGCGCCTCCTCTGCTGGCTGCTGGAGCCATTCCAGCACGCACTTTTCACATTCATTATTGCAATCTGCAAGAATTTGTTCATCGCATTTGCATGCGCCGGTATAGCTCCAATCCGGAATGAACTTTGCCAGCTCTACATCGCTCATAGCCCGGATGCGGTCGGCGTTCGTGAATGGTGGAAGCAAAACTTTCTGATTGAATTTATCGCAATCGCTTCCCTCCAAAAAATATCCTACATCATATCCGCAGCACTGCTCCTTGAATGGACATTTTGCTTTTGCTCTCGGATCGCATTTAATCATGATCGTCCTCCTTCGGCTTTGAGCGGTAAGCAATCCATGTTTTTCCGTATTCATCGCCTCTCCCCGCAATTAACCGAGACAAATTATATGCATCCCTCCATCGTGAAGTGTAATCAATTGGAATTGTAGGTTTAAAATCCACATACAATGGTTTAATATCATTTGGATGTCCTTTTGTTATATGTTCCTTTACTTCCTCCAGCGTCAGCGGCTGCGGGTTCTCGTGCACCGCCTTATATCGGTCGCGCTCTGCGGTCACCGTGGCAAGTTCGCCTATGAGATTCGTGTTGTCGATTCTTTCGTTGGTTAATTCGGCGTGCAATTGTTCAATGCGGTCCGCTGCTGTTATAAACTCTGAACGCTTACATAGAGTTGGTTCCCATTCGTCCATCATGCAATTAGCATTTAATCGCAACCGCTCTACAAGCTCTTTATCTGTCATGCTCTGCCTCCCTTTCCTTCAGCGCGGCCTCGGCGGCTTCGCGGGTCAGAAATACGGTTTTGCCGATGTCCTGTAATTCGTATGATGTAACCGCATTCCGAAAGTTTTCAGCGTGTATCACTAAATGATTCACACTTTTAGACAGAAGCATCGACAGGGATATCACGATTTTCTCTCTTACTTCTCCGAGCGTAACATCGTATAATTTATCCCCCACATCGCACGGCAGCACCACAAGCCGCCCCTTTTTCTTCGCCTGCGCCTGCGCCAGCTCCTCCGGCTCCAGCCCGGTTTCCTCGTAGGCGGCGAGGCGTTCAACCCAGTCTCCACTGTATTCTGTATCGCCAATTTTAAGCCGCCATTTTCCACCGTCAAAGTATGTATATCTCTCCATGTCAATCCTCCCGTATGTCTCCGGCCCATTGCTCTGCCATAGCACGGGCTATTCCAGGGAATGTCTTTGCCCGGTTTTTTGCTCTGTCTTCGCTCGGCGGCATTTTCCATATCCTCTGCTCTCTCCCATCAACGATGTTTGTTGGGACAAGCAATGGAATCCCTTTAAGCCACAAGCACGTCTTTTTTGTTTCCCCGTGCCCAAACTGCCACGGCTGGATAATCTGATCCGGCTTTCTCCACACGCTTGACATAATCCCAACTGGATTTTCTATCGCTATTTTTGGGCAATCTGCGTTTGCAAACCGCATAAAAAAATCAATCGCCGCTTGCTGCCGTCCGTCTTTGCGCTTTTGCTCAAAATACCTTGCACCACTCACAGCCAAATGGGTACAAGGAGGAAACGCAAGAATCATATCCCATTTCATTTTCAAAAGTTCCAGGGCGTCCACCTGCAAATGCCACTCAGGGTGCCCGCCGCTGCATGGTTCAATGTCGCAACTGTATGCCTCATGTCCTAGCCTGCGCATTTCGATTGTTACCGCCTGCGATTCTTCGCAGGCTACTAAAATTTTCATTGTGAACCCTCCCGGCGCTGGCCTCTGCTGCAAAAATCAATAAGGTTGATATTACGGTTTGTCATCTTACAGTAACACCAGCTTTCGGCTTCGTTTTCTCCAATACACACAAACTTACATTCATTGCAGTAGCACACACCAGCAGCGTGCACCGGGTCAACGGAAGGCAGTTTATTTGCCTGCGCAATCGCACTATCGTATCCAGCACATTTATCTGGAATGTTACCATTCAAGCGACGTTTGAATTTCAGGCGCTCAATCAGCGTATCAGCGTCAATCAGCCTTGTCATTATCAGCCCTCCGGTTCCATGCTTCTTGTGCTTCGAGGTACTCAGAATCATTTTTTTTGTGATATTTTGCGCTGTATAACACCCTATTTGAACGAGCATCACAGTTTGTGCAGCGCACATATACAGCATCGCACCAATGGCCTTTAGTTTTTACTTGTTTCCTTGCAAATTCAGCTTTTCCCCCGCAGAAAGGGCACGGTTTCAAATCAGTCATTGTCATTCCCTCCGTCCATCTTGGCGCCGCAGTTGGGGCAGTAATTATCAACAATTCTCACATGGCGGCAATGAGAGCAAGTACCCACCTCATGCCCGTTTTCTTCATGGAGTTCTATCCACTCACCACGCGCCACCGGTGCGGCGTCAACGGCCGGGGCGTCCTCTATGTCTCCGACATCTACCACTTGCACATATCCGCACTGTGTATCTGCTTCCCATGCTTTTTCCAGCAGCGCCTTTCGGCTTATCAAATCGTCCATTTTCTTTCTCTCCAATCACATCGGCTCTACGCCCATCTTTTCATAGCTCATCCTCGATATCGGCTACGTCTACACCAGCTTCACGCAAATCTCTCAGCATCGCAAAATCCGCGCAGTTGTCAGCCCGCAGCTCACCGTATTTCTCGCATACCTGCGGCATCTCGGATTGGATTCGCTCGATATCCTCAGCAGTAAATCCGGCATTGAGCGCTGCGCACATCCACAGATACTGTGCACGCCTGGCAACGTCATCCAACTGCTTTTCAATCACCCGTTTTGCAGCATAGGCGGCTGCCTGCCGCTCTTTTACAGATAGGCATTTATCCCTGTATCTTGCGTTCACACGTCATCCATCCTTATTTGTCTTGCTTTCAACTTTTCTTTTACTTCGCTGCCCAACAGCGTTTTATCGCCAGTCATAGCCGCAATGCATGTGCAGGCTAGTGGAAACAGCACGTCAATTCCTTCTCCGCTTTCCAGCGCCTTATGCAGCCGAATGCGAAACTCGTTCGATACCTTTAATCCAGTCTGCCATTCATCTCGCAGCATGTCACGGGTCTGTTCTGTACTGACAGCTCGTTCAAATGCATTCCGAAGCCGTACCTTTTCATCATGCGCAGCTTGCACATTCACAACACCTCGTCTATAATCCTCATAGAGATGTCTGAGCGCAAAATAACACATCTGTTCATGCAGAGGCGCGTTATCCGGCATCGGTTCAAACTTCAGCACGGAATGTTCAATTTGTTTAAAATCCATTGTTTTTTCCTCAGTCATCGTAACCACTCGTATCCACCTTGTAACCACCCCACTGGTTACGTGTTTTTTGGCTTTGCAAAGCCATTTTTCAAGGTATGTAACCACTGTAACCACTATTTGTGGAAACTCCTATACGCGCGAACACACACAACCCATTTTTTACCAGCATATATGTTTCGTACGTGATATGTATATCAAAACAGTGGTTACACTGGTTACAGTGGTTACAAGGTCTGATTTTTGGCTCTGTTGAGCCATTTTTTTGTAACGCAAAACGTAACCAGTAGAAGTTTGAGTGGTTACAAATCAGTCCGGAATGTAGCCCAAAGGCTCAAAATCGTCATTTTCAAGCTGCGGGAGCCTCAAAACCACGCATCTGGTGGGGATGTTGTTGATTCTGACAGTCTTCGTCAGATGCGGTTTGCTCGTTTGCAGGTAGTTGTTCTGCGCGAGCCAGCTCAACAGCGCCTGCGCGTTGTATCCTCCGTCTGCGCATATCGAATCAAATACCTTCCGTATCACGATCGCCGTATCATCGTCCTCCAGCCGTCCCCAAACATCGCTCACCGGGGCATCTCCGCCAAGGAACTTGTTCGCATTTTGGCTGATCGTTTCGCATAAATACTGATATCCGCGCTCATGCGCTGAAACGCTTGCCTTGGTTCGCAGAAATTCGCTGATTTCACCGGCTGTGAGCGCGCGGCCATCTTTAAAAATCCACTCTGTTGCAAGATTGTCGGCTGTAAGCACAAGCGCCGCAGCCATAGCCTGCTTTTCCGTGGTATCTCCCTCGCCAAGCTGTACGCTGTACCGTTTAAACAGATCGGCAGCGCGCTCCATTGCACCGTCCTGTTGTAAGTGCTCAACAAATGCACGCCCCGCAAAGCCGTAGTTTTTACGAACGGTATCTGCAACGCCGCGCGGGTCTTCAAACAGTTTTTCCCGGCATTCTATTTCGATGATACGGTTTACCGCACCGCCGCCGCTGCCCGCGCCTGTAATAGGCATTTCTCCGCTTGTAAGGATGCAGTTTGCCCAGGTAGGGGTTTTATCCACCCCTCCGCTTTTCGTGCCTCTGGTGCGCCCTGCACCCTCCGAGAGCATATAGATGTCCTTGTCAAACTCCCGCTTGTCCTTTACGATCTGCAGCTCGTCCAGTATCAGAGGCAGACTGTTTACAAACGCCGCAGACTTTTCCCGGCCAACCGCAGTGCTGTTGAATGTGTGGATGAAACGCCCGATTTCAGGGTTTGCCCATACGCTGGCTGCCAGCATAAGGCCCACGGTCTTGCCGGATTCCGTGCCTCCCCAAAGGTGTACGAAGAACGGCAGACCGCCCAGCGGCTTTACAAGCACAGACGCAAACGCCGATGCAAGGATAACGCGGGCAAATACACTCTTCTGCCGGATGCCGCGTGCCATGCCGAGCCATTTTTCCATGCTGCCGCGTTTTTTCACGCTCTCAAAAAAAGTTCGAAAATTTGCGTCTCCGTCAAATACAAGTTCTTCCACGTAGGGCGAAAAACCCTCATCCTCAATCCAGCCTAGGCGGCTCACACTGTTTTTTTCAGGGATCCGCTCATAGTTCAAAGATTCGAGGTCATAGAAATACTGTACCAGGTGCTTTGCGCTTTCAGACGTCACAGCGACGCCCACGTTTGCAAGCTCCAATATCTTATTTGCGCTGGCCAACACGCCTTTTTCAGCTATGACTTTGCGCCATTGCTTGCCCTTTCGATAGGCAATCTGAAGCTTCTCTGCGCCCGTGTCGATGTTTACGAGCCGCAGCACCGGCATGATCGGATGATTGCACGCCTCAATATCCGAACCATATGGACCATCCGTTCTTATCCCAAATTCATCCGCCACCCAGCGGCCGGAATCCAGTTCCATTTCCTGTCCATCAAATTGCGTGACATTCGGCACCATGATCTCTTTGTTTTTGATGCGCAGGCTGTCTATGTATGCCTTATAGAGTTTTTTGAAGCCGTTCACGCCGACCGATTTTGCCCAAATCGTCATCTGTTCCAACGCACGATCATGTACAAACGGGTCTGCCTTGTGCGCATAAACATCCTCAAACGGCTTCGTTCCTTTTAAAAAATCGTCCTTTGTATAGGGCGATATCGTCATTTCCTGTGATATTCAAATCACCTCCAAGGGTGGCCTTGCAGCCACTCCCATTCGTCTTCACAACCACGCACAGCGGCAATATAGCTTGGATACATTGTTTCACTGCCCAAGAGCGGGCGGAAGTCTTTCTCCGCTTCCTCACAGGCTCTATACCGCAGCATATGGCTGTCCCACTCTTTCCTGTATGCAGCCAGCTCTTCCAGCTCTTTTGCACTCTGTGCGCGGCGCTGAGCGGCCATGGCGCGGGTATCGGTCTTTTCATCATCTGTAAACCCGAAATCCGCGCCAAGCCGTATGACCGCCTGTGAAAAGTTGAGTCCAAACAGCTTCATCACGAAACTGATCACGTCGCCCCCGGCGCCGCATCCGAAGCATTTCCAGCGTTTGTCATTCGCATATGTGCCAAGGCTCGCGGTTTTCTCGCTGTGGAAAGGACATACGATAAAGCCTGCACGATTCTGTTCAAAGCCATACTTGGCGAAGATATCCCGCATCGTAAGGCTGCCCTTGATAATGTCCACCGCACGCCCCATCAGAATGCCTCGCTTTCCAAAAGCTCCTTTGCTTCCCGGTACAGCACCTCACGTATCAACGGCCCGCTCAGCTTCGGCTCGCAGAAAAGCAGCTGGCAGTTGTACCGCGCCAGCCACGCCGTCATACTTGCTATCAGCGCCTGCGGCGTCATTCTCGTGCGAAATTCACCGTCCCATGCCTGTTCCCATGAGCCGTTTTCCACAAGCAGATAGATTTTCGCGCCCATGCCGGCCGCGCGTTCAAATTCGCGTGTGAACCTGTCCCGGCTGCGCGTGTAGCATTGGCACAACTCGTCAAGGCTCATTTTCCGTTCCACGGCCACACGCCCGGCAAGGCTCCACCAGTCGCCTGTGGGCAGCCGGAACTTCGCGGAATAGTCCCCAAAGTCCAGCTTCTGCCTCTCGTACGGGCATTCCATTTTCTTTAAACGAAGCCGCAGACGCGGCGTGTCCTGTTCCCGTGTGTCCACCAGTATCACCATGCTGTCAAGCACGGATTTTTGCTCTACCGGATGCATCAGAAGGGCAAATCTTCGTCATCGTCAATGGTGGCGAAATCATCTGTATCCGCAGCCACGTCAATGCTCACGGCATTTTTGTTCGGCTTGTCAGCAGGCAGAGTAAACTTGCCATTACGCACTCGTTCTACCGTCAGTGCTCTAAACGGCTGCGCTTTCCATCCATTGCGCGTCCCCATGGCCCATTGCTCGTTGCGGAACAAAATGCCGACCATCTTCCCCTTGAGCTGTTCTTCGTGTTCAAAATCAAAATGGTACCCGATATTGCTTTCTTCGACAGCTTCGATCAGCGCCTTGAGTGCGCTCTTTGTCCACTCGTCATTTTCCGTGCCGTCGTCTTTGGGGAGATACTGCCGGAGCACACCTTTCCACTTCTTGTCCTCGCCGCGCTGCGCATCGAAATCCTTCTTGTAGTGCCCTGTAAAATCTCCCTCTGCAATGTCGAATGCGATCTCCAGCTTTTCAAAGGTGCTGCTGCCGTCGCGGCTCTCGTATGTGCGTACTCCTGCTTTCAAAATTTTGCAGATGTATGCTCCCACAGGCAGTTTTTCCCGCTCCGCTGCGGCTTTTACATTTTCCCAGTTATCAGGTTTTTTAATTGCCATTTCCATTACTCCTTTTCTTTTACAGCCTTTTCCAGTCCGTAATATTCGCGGATGATTCCATCCACGGCTTTCAAATCGTTTTCAATTACCGGCTCGAACATTTCCATCGGGCTCTTCGCAGTCGTGGTACCGTCGCTCTGCGTGATAAATTGATGATTTCGCCCGTCCGTCTGGCACAGCAGCACGATGGAAAACAAACCTTCCAGCGTCAATTTTTCATCCAACATCTTACCGATGGTCTTTGCCTTGATTCGCCCGTCCACCACGTCCACGTGGTGCAAAAAGTACACGATCACATCATCCGGCAGTTTTTTGATAACGAGCTGCACGAGATTGTAAAAATGCAATGCCATGTCTGTGAATTTCTGATATCCCACCTCAGCCGATTTGCTGAACATCTCAAAGCACATCAGATATTGGCTATCGTCAATAGCAAAAGACTTGCACTTGCCGCCCAGCAGGCCGGACATGATTTTTGCGTATTCATCTGTGTTTTTGCTCGGCAGTTTCTTTTTAAAAGGCAGCGGTTTCCCGGCCACATTGAAAATACCGATCTCACCCGGCTCAAAGTTCCGCAGGCTCGCGCTTTTTCCGCTCCCGCTCTCGCCTAGAATCAATACAGGGATTCCGATAAGTCATTCCTCCTTGTCAAACACGACACGTTCAGCTGCGTTCAAAATGAATATGCTGCCGAGCTGTGTCATCGAAAGCGTGCTCTCGTTATACACGTCAACCAATGCGTTATATGCTTCCGTGCTTATCCAAATCTGTGCACGGTTATTGTTGGTGTACTTTTTGGTTCTCGCTGGGATATGGATTTTACCGTCATTTCTCTCCATTGTTTTTCTCCTTCAGCGGGCAAAAGTGCCCGCGCTCCTTAAATGGTTCCAGCAGCCATTCACCTGTGAACCGGCAGCTGAACCGTTTAAAATCCTCCTCATACCGGCATCCAATCAGGCAGTACCTGCAGACCTTTTTCCCTTTTGGGAACCAAAACGGATCCGTCAGATACAGCGCTTCAAATTCCTGTATGCCAGCTGGGAAATCCTCCGTGATGGGATTCAAGCTCCCACCTCCAGATCTGCCAGCTCCTCGTCTATTTCTTCGATTTGAGCATCCAGTTCAAAGCGTTCAGTCTGGAGTGCATCTTTTTTGGCAAGAAGTTCTTCAATACGCTCTTTTTTCAGCTCATCCGCATGCGATAACTCCGGCGCAAAAATGCCATACGCAAATTCGTCGTTACTATATGCCATTTGACAAACGCCCTCTTTCGGTGTATTTTATAGATAGTGTATTTTTCTTTGTTGCCTTGTCCGTGTTGGTAGCGCGGGCAGGGCTTTTTTCATTTGTGTACATATTTAACTTGTACCTCAAATTTCTACATGGTATCCTTATGAACAAGGAGGTGATGACATGGACTTTGATTATTCGTGCATTTCCGATGTGGTAGATGCTTTAGGCGCTGATAGCGCTCAACAGTACTTAAATCTTGGTTGGATTTTGCTAAATACTGTAGCACTCCCATCCGGAGAAGATTCGTGCATTGTATATTCTCTTGGATGGAATGGAATGCGCGGAGAAGCTAAAAGGCCGTGACCGCTACATAGGATCAATCAGCAGTTCTTCCCATAGAAAATACAAACGGTTCATTCGTTGTTGCGTAGATTGCGATCCACTTTCCACTGGATAGCATCTGCGCAACTTCTTTTATGTCCTTGACTTCGCGTATTTCTTTAACATATTTGAGTTCTTCGCGTGCAACCTGATTCACTTTATTTGTCCTCCTCTAACGCATGAATGATATGATCAGTGCCAAAACAGACAGCACAAGTGCAACTGTTTGCAGCCATTCAGGACAATGTGGTACTTTCAATTGAAATCCTCCTCTCTCACCGATATGTACCCACCAATCCCAGCCAGCACTAGCACCAGCCCAAACGCCAGCGTTGCAAGCCCCGGCAGCATGTCCGAGTTGCCCCGGCCTATCGCCTGCAGGCCGTCCAGTACAGGTAGCATAGCTGCAATCAGCACCACCTTATAGATAAGGCTTGTCCATCCACGCAGGCCGCGCGGGAGACGCAGGCAGAACGGGTTAGGCTTGTCCATTTTCGTTACCTCTCACGCCACGTGCCCACGCAAGGAACGCTTCCCTTGGAACCATAAGGCGATTCCCGTTCCAAGTGAAATTGAATGGCCATCGTTGCTCTGGGTCGTCTGAATGCGCCTTTCTCAGAACATCACCCGGAGACATGCCGTATAGTGCGGCAATCTCCTTTGTTCCAATCCGTTCGCGCGTCATTTCTTCAATATCTTTCAGTGTCATAATTTCTCCTCGTTCGTTTTGTGGGGTGTTAAATCCGGTAGTCGCTTCACCTCATTTGTGCTACAATTGGTGCGAAAGGAGGTGATATTTTGGACTACCAGATTTACGATGAATTGCAGGCCTCTCTCGGAGGGGTAGCGGATGGGTTCGCACAAAGCGTCAACGCTGTCATCACCAGCTCTGATGCATCGGACGAAGCCAAGTCGCTCGCAACTCAACTTTGTAAAGAAGTAGAAAAATCTTTCAATGAATTGGCCGTATCTTTATCAGAAGCCCTTTCCGCAATTGCAAAATAAATCATTTGCTGCCGCTGGGCCCATCCAGCGGCTCTTTTTCTACAGCTATGCCAAGTACCGCGTTTAACCGCATCGTTGTCGTTCGCAATGCGTCAATCTGTTCTTTTGCCTGTTGAAGCAAATTCATGATTTCTTCATTGTCGAATTTTACGTTCATTATCATCTCTTTCACCTCTTCTTTTCGTCCGGTTTATGGGACATATAATGTGTTATTCTGTTGGTGCTGGGATTTCCAAAATTTTGCAGATGCTTGCAACTATTCCCGGCGTGGAAATTTCACCTCGCAAAATGCGCTGAAGGTATCCACCGTCAAAATATTTTCCAGTGTCTTGTGAGACTTCAGTGATTAGCCATTCTTGCGTTTGGTTAATATCCACAAGTCGCTTTTTGATTTCTTTGCCGAAATCACAAACTTTTGCCATTCAGTAAAACGCCTCCTTTCTTCGCTTGACAATTACTTGGAATAGTAATATAGTAAAGATGTCATCCAATGCTAAATTACTTTTCTCGGTAACCTCTGTGCTTAGTATATTACTTTGTTTGGTAAAAATCAAGCAAGTTTTTACTTTTCGCGGTAATTTAGCGTTTTAAACAAAAGGAGCGCCTAGTTATGAGCGAATTGTACAATCTTATAGAAAGTCTCTGCAAAGAAAAGGGAACAAATATTACGGCCATGTGCAAAGCAGCAAAGATTAGCCGTGCCCCTTTAACAGAATTAAAAATGGGGCGTTCAAAAACTCTATCTTCTGCCACGCTCTCCAAAATTGCCGCCTACTTCGGTGTCTCCGTCGACTATCTTTTAGGCAACAAAGAAAAGCCCGCCCCGGAGAGCCGGAACGGGCTTAGTATCAAAGAGCAGAAAGATATAGCGCGAAAATTGGAAAAGATGATGGATGAGCTTGAAGAAAGCGGCGATCTGATGTTTGACGGCGATCCTGCGAGCGAAGAGGCAAAAGAGAGCATCCGCAATGCTCTTGCAATGGGCCTTGAATATGCCCGTAAGGTGAACCGCGAAAAGTATAATCCGTATAAGAATAAAAAGAAAAAAGACTGAGTGTGCAGGAGGAGGATGGCACATGCAGATGTTGAATCGCGCCCGTGCTGTCATTCGTAAGTACGGTGATAATAACCCAAAAAACATCTTAGAATCGCAGGGCGTGAAACTTTTCTTTTTACCGATGATCGGTATTCGGGGTATCTATAAAAGAATAGAAGGCAACACGATCGTGTTTGTCGATTCCAACCTTGACGAGCGCACCAGGACTTTTGTGCTTGCCCACGAGCTGGGGCACCATCTTTTACATAAGGGCACGAACCGCATTTTTCTTGACCGCTGTACCTTGCTCAAGACGTCACGCTACGAAGATGAAGCCGACCTGTTTGCTACGTGTCTTTTAGCCCCTTGGCCGGATGATGTTCTGTTTGAAGGCGAAACAATGGACGACCTTGCAACACGCATTGGCGTCCGCCGCGAGGTCGCAGAGATGTATCTGAACGAAGTGCGCAGGCAATAAAAAATACCACAGAATAGTAAAAACCACAACATATAGTATGAAGCGAATTGGAACGGTACAAATGGGAAAAAACACCAGTTGATTTATCGACGCGGCGGGCATATAATGTGTATATGATACAGACCCCGCCACGCGAGCCGAAAGGCAGCGTACCATGGCGGGGTCGATTTCATTTAGGGGTATAACCATGAAAGAGTTAAAAAAGCATCTCTCTTTGCATGAACAAGTGGAAAAATTAACCCAGCGTGGGCTTTTAATTTCGGAAAGAGAAAAAGTTGAAAGTGCCCTTTTCAATATTAACTACTACAGACTGTCCGGCTATTTGCATGATTTTAAACAGCCAAAAAGTGATTCGTATATTGATAATCTCTCTTGGGATATCCTCAAGAGCATTTATGACTTCGATCGAAAGTTTACGCGTATATTGATGTATGCGCTGGAGGATGTTGAAGAAACATTAAAGACACGATTGTCGTATACGATTACAAGTCAATTCCCCGGAGACCCTCTTATTTACCTAAAACCGACAATTTATAAAGCTTATGAACCGTACATTAGATTTCTTGAACACTTTTATAAATCTGTTGAAAATAATAAAGCGTTGCCTTTTGTAAAACACCACATAGATAATTATGATGGATTTTTGCCAATGTGGGTGGCGGTTGATTTGTTCACGATGGGAAATCTTCACGCGGTTTACGATAATCTGGGAACAAAATACAAAAAAGATATTGCTCGTTCGTATAACACGGGACCGGTACAATTAGCAAGCTGGATAGAAAACCTTACTTTCACTAGAAATCACTTGGCTCACTATATGCGTATCTATAATTTTAATTATGGCCGAACTCCAGCGCATTGCAAACACCACCCTCTCGCATGTACTCCTACGGGGATGGTATTTGACCAGATTTGTGTAATGTCTTTTATGTACTCAGACGCAGCAGAGTGGAATGGCTATGTTCTTCTCGAACTGGAACGAATTTTGGATGCATACTCGGATTGCGTTTCGCTCTCCTGTATTGGTTTCCCTGAAAGCTGGAAAGAAATTTTATCAAAATAAAAAACGCCCCGGTGCTACCAACACCGAAGCGTTTATATAGAACAGCTTACCCAATGGGCAATCCGTCCGACAATGTGATTGTACCACCTTTGGGCAGGCTTTGTAAAGTGCGCCCGGAGGTGTTTTTATGTTATGTAAAAAATGCGGCAAAGAAATTCCCAATGAAAGTATGTTCTGCAATTGGTGCGGAAAGAAACAAACCATGCAGCAAAAGAAAGGAAAACAGCGCGGCAACGGTTCTGGCACAGTGTACCAGCTCCCTAATAAAAAGTGGAGAGCTGAAGTGCGTGTCATGGCCAATGGCGCCAATATACGGCGCACAAAAGATGGGTTTCTCCGAAAAAAAGACGCTCTGGACTATTTGCCCATTTTGAAAAACGGGAAATACACTGTCTCGGAAAAGTCGCCTATTCTGCGCGACCTTTATAACCTTTGGAAAGAAACAAAAAAATATAAAGGAATGTCGGAAGACAAAAAATCTCATTATCTCACTGCATGGGGCCGCCTCGAGGAGTTACAGCACCGGGATATTCAAACGCTTACATTCCTCGAAATGCAAGAAATTGTTGACGGCGCACCGGGTGCATATTACCCAAAGCGTGATATTAAAACGCTTTTATCCCATATGTACAAAATTGCAGAAAGAGAAGAAATACTTCCTCCAAACAAAAACTTAGCTCAATATATCGAATTGCCTCAAACGCCCAAATCCAAACGCGACGCATTTACATCAGAGGAGGTAGCAAAGATATGGAAAGACTACGAAAACGGAAATAATTTTGCGGGATACGCTTTGGCAATGATCTATACCAGCATGCGGACAGGCGAGTTATTTGCACAACGGGTAAAAGACATTTTCCTCGATAAAAAATACATGATTGGGGGAATTAAAACGGAGGCGGGTATAAATCGAGTGATTCCATTGGCTGATTGCATCATTCCCGTAATAAAAAAGCAAATCAGCCTATCCAAAAAAGGCGGAATCATCGACATGCGGATAGAAGATTTTTACGAAATGTGGGCTGAGTTCATACAGCGCACAGGGATACGCCCCTTGGATGCATATTGCTGCCGTCATACAACCGCGACCGCCCTTGCCGAAAAAAAAGTAGCCCCCGCCATCATAAAAGAAATCATGGGGCACACTTCATACAACACAACTCTTCGATATACCCATATATCCGTAGATGAAAAAGTAAAAGCAGTAAATAAGTTAAGAAAGAAAAAAAAGACAAAAAGTAGCGAATCCAAGGCGATTTCATCATCCAGCTATTGACAAATCTTTCCGAATCACTATAATACACGCATGGCAATAAGCGTGGCAATAGCAAAATTTTAATGGGATATTGAGGGTAAAAATAGATAAAAATAAAACCGCACCGAAAGCCCAAAAATGGCTTTACAATGCGGTTTTATGGCGGAGAAGGAGGGATTTGAACCCTCGCGCCGGTTTCCCGACCTACGCCCTTAGCAGGGGCGCCTCGTCACCACTTGAGTACTTCTCCAAAATGGCAGCGTTCATTTTTCCGCTATTCTGTTTTATGCACCAGCCGCCGGTTCCTTAAATGGCGGAGAAGGTGGGATTCGAACCCACGGAACATTGCTGTTCAACGGTTTTCAAGACCGCCTCCTTAAACCACTCGGACACCTCTCCCCGGTCTTGCGGCTTAGAGTGCGTTAATAATGATAACATATCCTTCCGTCGCTGTCAATATTATCGCCAAGATTTCGCACCGAAAAACATCTTCTATATTTTTTGGGGGAAATATGCTTTCAAACAGTTCTTTTTGCAAATAATCATCCACCGGCAAATGAACTGTTCCGGAACCAGAGGACAGTTCACGAGCCGGTGGTTTTCGGGATGCAAAGAAACAGGCGCCCGGGCAGGCGCCTGTTTCTTACAAATTGAAATTATTCCGCATTATCCACAAGGACAACTTCCGTATTACCGGCTTTGGCCTGCTTCTCAACAGCTGCCATCAGTACTTTCACGGACTCGCTGGACGAAGTTGCGCCAGCCACAGCCTCGATCTTATCGGCAGTACCAGCGGCTTTGACGTTTTCCTCAAGCTGGGGAATCCACTCGGAAGGAAGCGGATCCATCGGGTAAGTCTCTGCCGTGGCTTCGCTCTTCAGGTTGCCGTTGGCATCCTTCGCATCAAAATCCACATCCGTGATCACGCCGTCCTTATAAGTGACGGACAGATACTCCGTCCAATCATGGGACGGTTCCTTGTACTGGGCGGTATATGTGCCGTCCTTGATGCTGCCGCTGCCGCCGCAGGCCACCAGAGAAAGCGCCAGCACAGCCGCCAGAGCCAAAGTAAGCAGTTTCTTCATAGGGAATTACCTCCTAATTCAATCGCAAAACTCTGCTTGTGAAAGTTTTGTCATGGTTAGAATATCATTATCTGCACTGTAAGTCAACAGCAAAATAGTTACAATTCCTATTTTTTTACTCTGCTATCATCAATGCCCGTAAAACTATCTTTCCCATCCTGTGCCCAATCATGCAACACGCATGGGTGTCTGTTCCTTGGCAGCAACGCGCAGCACCGGCGCTTTGGGCGCGGGACGGAACAGGTTTTTCTCAGCCTGATACGCGGCATAAGCCAGTGCCGCACAGGCAGGCGTCAGCAGCATTTCCGCGCAAAGTTTTCCGGCGCCATAGGCTCCTACAAAGCAGATCGCGCCCAATACCAACAGAACGACCGCCATACGCAAAAAAAAGCTTTTCATTTCCTTTTTCATCATGATTCCTCTTTTCACAGCTTGAATCGCTGAATATTTCCTCTGTGTTTTCACAATAATACAACCGTTAGTTGTTGTCAAGACCGTTTAACAACTTTTTTTACAATTTAAAAGAAAAACCCGCTTTACTTTGACAACCATAAGTAGTAAAATCAAATATAGAATGATAGATAGAAATGAGGCATCCGCATGTTTGCACAACGTTTGAAAGAGCTGCGCAAGCTGAATGGGCTCTCCCAGGCGGCGCTTTCCAGCCTGCTGGGCGTCACGCAGCAGGCTGTCGGCAAGTGGGAGACCGGGCGTTCCACCCCGGACCCACAGACGCTCGCGCGCGTTGCCGCTTACTTTAAAGTAAGCACCGATTATTTGCTGGGCTGTGCTCCCGCCCCTATCACCTCCGCCGTTGCGGCAGCGGATGGTCCCCGTGAATTTCCCATACCCATTATCGGCACAGTGCGCGCAGGTTTTGGCGCGTTCGCCTTTGAAGAGGACTACGGCGAGGAATACGCCCGCGTAAAAGACCCCGGCAGTTATTTTTATCTGTTGGTAAAAGGCGACAGCATGGAACCCCGCATCAGCGACGGTGACCTTGCTCTGGTGCACCGCCAGCCCACGCTCGAGAACGGAGATCTGGGTGTCGTTATTTTCGGAGAGGGTGAGGGAACGCTGAAAAAATTCATCCGGCGGGGCAACACCATCATCCTGCAGCCCTTCAACAATGTATATGCGCCGCAGATCATCATGGGTGAAGATCTGGAACACCTATATATCGCCGGCAAGGTTGTGGAGACACGTGCACGCTGGTAGACCGCTCCTCTTTGTCTCTCAGGATATCAGAATATTTGTCCCATAATACGTACTTTTGGAGGAAATATGCCAGCAACTGAAATTTACCTGATACGCCACGGCCAGACCGATTACAACCGGCAGTTCCGTCTGCAGGGCCGCAGCGATATTCCGCTGAACAGGCTCGGGCTCGCCCAAGCCCGGGCTGCGCACGAAGCATTGCGCGGCGTTCATTTTGACGCTGTATACGCAAGCCCGCTGCGGCGTGCGGTAGATACCGCATGTATCGTCTCGGGCTGGCCCGAAGAAAAAATAGAGCTGGACCCACGCCTGATCGAGATTGGTTTCGGCATTTGGGAAGGCAGCGATTTCCGCACGCTTGGCCCTGCCGGTACGGCCTTTTTTGAAACGCCGCAAAATTATACGCCGCCGCAGGGCGGCGAAAGCCTGGATTCCGTGCTGCGCCGCACCGGAGGTTTTCTGGATGCCCTTCAACAACTGCCGGAAGATCGGCACGTCCTTGTCGCCAGCCATGGCGCTGCACTGAACGCGCTCTACCTGCAGATCAAAGGACTTCCTCTCTCCCTGTTTTGGACGCATCGTTTCGGCAATTGCAGCATTGTCCGCCTGGGCCTCTCCGGCGGCAGGCTGTCGGTTCTGGAGGAATATCCGGAGCCGGTCGCCCCCGCCTGAGCCCGGAGGGGACCGCGCGCCGGGAGCATGCTGGCCGCGGAAATTGCACAAAAGCGCGTGCAATGATGCCCCTGTGTAAGGAAAACCTCTTTTTTCTTATTTGAAATCCCACAAAGCCCTATGAAAAAACACGTGTTTCGTCAGGGCTTTCTTTTTTACACCCTTTTTCAAAACTGCCGTATACCGGCACGGAGGAACGAGCATGGATGTGCTGGAAAAACTGACGATCCTGACGGACAGCGCAAAATATGACGTGGCCTGTACGTCCAGCGGCTCCGAGCGGCCGGGCGACGAGACCGGCCTTGGCAGCACTGTGGCCGCCGGGCTGTGCCATGCCTTTGCGGCTGACGGCCGGTGCATCAGCCTGCTGAAGGTGCTGCTGAGCAACTGCTGCGTTTACGACTGCAAATATTGTGTGAACCGTGTGACCAACGATGTGCCCCGCGCCGCCTTTACGCCGCGCGAACTGGCGGATCTGACCATCGGGTTCTACCGCCGCAATTACATCGAAGGGCTGTTCCTCTCCAGTGCGGTGCTGCGCAGTCCGGACTACACGATGGAACAGATGATCGGCGTGCTGGAGCTGCTGCGGGGCGAGTACCGCTTTCGCGGTTATATCCACGCAAAAGCCATTCCCGGAGCGGACCCGGCGCTGGTGGCTCGGCTCGGCCTGCTGGCGGACCGCATCAGCATCAATATCGAACTTCCCAGTGAGCGGAGCCTTTCGCTGCTGGCTCCAGACAAGAGCAAACGCGCCATTCTTGCCCCCATGAAGCAGGTGAGCCAAAGCGTCACGCAAAGCAAGGCCGAGCTGATGCGGTATCGCAAAGCCCCGCAGTTCGCGCCCGCGGGGCAGAGCACGCAGATGATCATCGGCGCAAGCCCCGAAACGGATTATCAGATTTTGCGGCTGACCGAGGGGCTTTACCAAAAATACAGCCTGAAGCGCGTATTTTTCTCCGCCTACATTCCGGTGGCCGAGGATTCGCTGCTGCCCGCGCTGGACACCAAACCCCCGCTGCTGCGCGAGCACCGGCTGTATCAGGCCGACTGGCTGCTGCGCTTCTACCAGTTTTCCGCCTCCGAGATCCTCGACGAGCAGCATCCGGACTTCAATCCCTACCTGGACCCCAAATGCAACTGGGCCGTCCATAACATGCATTTGTTCCCTGTGGACATAAACCGCTGTTCCTACGAAATGCTGCTGCGGGTTCCGGGCATCGGCGTAAAAAGCGCCCAGCGCATTCGGGTGGCCCGGCGCAGCGGGCAGCTGGACCTTGCCGACCTGAAGCGTATCGGCGTGGTGCTCAAACGGGCCCAGTATTTCATCACCTGCAAAGGCTTTTCCCGTGGCGTGACTGCCGGGCCGGAGGCCACCGTGCGCGCCCTGCTCGACCCCGCCGCCTTTGGCGTTGGCACGGAACAGCTGAGCCTGTTTGCCGCGCCCGCCGTACAGGAGCTGGCGGCACAGGGAATGCGCCCTGCGTCGGCCGCGCGGGAAGTATGTGAGGAGGCGGTCTCGTGCCTGGCACGTCAGATGTGATCTACCTGTACGACGGCAGCTTTGAAGGGCTTTTGTGCTGCGTGCACGAAAGCGTATATACCCATGAGCTTCCTGTGGATATCCAACCCGAAGAAGCGGCCCAGCCTACGCTGTTCCGCCAGAAATATATCGCAGCAGACGAGGAAAAGGCTGCGCGCGTCTACGATTCCATTCCCCGGAAGATCTCGCCCGACGCGGCCGCTCTGGTGCAGTGCGTATTTTTGAGCTGTATGCCGGGCAAGGAGCTGGCGATTCTCCGCTTCCTTCTGCTGGGCTATCGGCGCGGACGGCAGACGATGTATCTGTTGTCCCACACTGCTGTTCAGCCGATGCTGGCCGCGCGGCAGAATCTGCTGAACGAAGCCCATCTGCTCAAGGAATTCCTGCGTTTTTCTGACTACGACGGGGCTTTGGCCGCGACCATCACGCCGAAAAACTATGTGCTCCCCTTTCTGAAAGAGCATTTCTGCTCCCGCCTGAAGAATGAAACCTTTCTGATCTTCGACCGTACTCACAAAGCCGCACTGGTCTGGCAGGACCGCAAAGCGCGGATCATCTCCCTGGATACGCTGGAGCTGCCGCCCGCCACCGCCGAGGAGCTGCGCTACCGCGTCCTTTGGAAGCGATTTTACAAGACCATCGCCATCGCTGCGCGGGAAAACCCCCGCTGCCGCATGACGCACTGTCCCAAAAGATACTGGGAAAACATGCTGGAGATGGAGGATGAGCTGCGGCGCACGCCGGACAGTCTGGATGCCTTGCCGGCCGCCGCGCCCGCCTTGCTCCCACAAAAGGAGGGACATTATGGAGCCCAATATTCCTTCCCCCGTTTGCCGTAAAGACGGCGTCGAGATACACGCCGCCGTCCCTAAGGACATCACAGAAGCCTTTTCCGTCATTGCGGTACGGGAAAACGGCGCCTGGCTTCTGGTGCGCCACAGCGCGCGAAAAACCTGGGAGCTCCCCGGCGGACACCGGGAGCCGGACGAAACACCGCTGGAGGCCGCATGCCGTGAACTATACGAGGAAACGGGCGCTTTGAGGTTCCGTCTGTGCGCCTGCGGCTGCTATAGCGTCACACAGGGCGGACAGACGAGCTGGGGTGCACTGTTTCTGGCGGAGGCCATCACGCGCGGCCCTCTGCCCGAAAGTGAAATCGCGCAAGTACGTGCCTTTGCCGCACTGCCCAGCGCGCTCACCTACCCGACGATACAGCCCGTACTCCACGCTTGTGCGGAGAAATACCTGCGCGGCGGCGCGCTGGAAAACGCACCTCTCTTCCGCGCGCCCGTACGGAAGGGGGAACGCCCGTGAACGATGCTCTCTATCTTCGCGCCGTGGGGATTGCCGCCGCGGTGTAGCCTGATTATTCCTTTTCCCTGCCGGCTGTTCGGGCGCTGGCCCGTATGGGGCGCCTGCGGCTGGAAAAACCTGTCACGTTTTTGGTGGGAGAAAACGGCACGGGCAAATCCACGCTGCTGGAGGCCATCGCGGCGGCATGGGGTTTCAATCCCGAGGGCGGCACGCGGAATTTCCGCTTCTCTACCGCCAGAACGCACGCGGAGCTGTACCGCTCGCTGGTGCTGCAGCGCGGCCCGCGCCGCCCCCGGGATGGTTTTTTCCTTCGGGCAGAAAGCTTTTACAATGTTGCCACAGAGATCGACCGTCTGGATGAGATTGCGCCGCTGAAAGGCGCCTACGGCGGCCGTTCGCTTCATGAGCAGTCCCACGGTGAAAGCTTTCTCGCGCTTGTACTCAACCGTTTTTCAGGCAGCGGCCTGTACCTGCTGGACGAACCGGAGGCCGCTCTTTCGCCCGCGCGTCAGCTTGCGCTTCTGGCTGCTCTGGACGGACTGGTCCGCAAAAATTCCCAGTTTCTCATCGCCACCCATTCCCCGCTGCTTCTGGCGTATCCGAACGCCGAAATTTTTGTTTTGAGCGAACGGGGCATCGAAAAAACGCCCTACCGGCAAACAGAGCCTTACCTTTTGACCAAACGCTTTCTGGAGGCACCTGAACGTATGCTGAACGAGCTGCTCGGAACGGAGGAGGAAGCATTCGAGGCCAGATAAGTTCGACGTCCGCAGACATAAAACAGACGGACAAGAAAGAATAGATACAGATCTAGGAAAAGCTGGCGGCGGCAAAGCAATGCAGCTTTGCGAAGCAAAATACAGGCCATGGGACGAACGCCGCAAAAAAGGTTGCGGCTGCGCCCGCAGACACGTACCGGAGAAACGGAAAGCCTCTCTTGCAGATAATCGTGCTAAAAACGCAGCTCTTAGCGTTCAGACGGCCTTTTTTGCGCAAAATAGCCTCGCGATGCTCCACAGGGTCTGTGCCAAGACGTGTAGAACGAAGCGGCCGCCGAAGGCCGCCATGTCGCAGCGACCGCGGCCGAAAACCCTGTTCGCAGGCAGATTGGCGAAAAAGCCGCGCTTTCCCGCCAATCCGGATGCACTTGCCCTGCCGGGAAGCTGCTTTTCCGCATTCTGCCTGTTCCTGCCCGGCAGAAAACCGGTCTGTGGAACTGTGCCGTCCATGTGTCCTCTCTTTTTTCGATTTCTGTTTTGCAACCCTGTTTCCAATCATTTATAATAAAGGAGGATTCCTAACATGTCCGATCCGGAATACATCGGGCGCATCGCCCGCAGCATCGCGCCATGCGGGCTGGTCTGCGCCCTGTGCGGCAAGCCGTCCTGCAAGGGCTGCCGGGAGAGTACGGATGCCGAGCTTTCCTGTTTGTGCCGCCAGCGTACATGCTGCCGGGAGAAAGGCTTCTCCGGATGCTGGGAATGCCCGCTTTTTCCCTGCGGGGAGGGCATGTTTTCCTCTGCGCGGAGCAGCAGCAGACGCCTTACCGCCTTTGTGCGCTGCGTGCGGGAGGACGGCGCAGACGCGCTTGCGTCGTATCTGGCCGCCAATGAAGCGCAGGGCCTGCTGTACCATCGCGACACAGTGCATTTTACCGGCGATTATGACATATCGGAAGATGAGGCGGAGATTTTACGCCTGCTGCGGGAGGGATCCAAACCATGATTCCGGGCGCATGGCGCGCCTGATTTTTGCAAAGAGGTGTTTTGAATGAAAGTACTGCTGTTAAACGGCAGCCCCCATGCGAAGGGCTGTACCTACACTGCGCTGGCTGAGGCTGCCGGCGCGCTGGAGGCTGCCGGTGTGGAAACGGAATTTGTCCATATCGGTACAAAGGCGATCCGCGGCTGCATCGGATGCGGCAAATGCCGGGAGGCAAAGCGCTGCGTTTTTGACGACGATCCTGTAAATGAGGCCATCGAAAAAGCCCGGGCCTGCGACGGCTTCATTTTCGGTTCCCCTGTGTACTATGCCTCGCCCAACGGCGCTGCGCTGGCGTTTCTGGACCGGTTGTTCTACGCGGGCGGCAGCGCGCTGCGGTACAAGCCCGGCGCGGCGGTCGTCTCGGCCCGGCGCGGCGGCACAACCGCCGCGCTGGACGCGCTGAACAAATATTTTACCATCAACTGTATGCCGGTAGTATCTTCAAAATACTGGAACATGGTGCATGGCAACACGCCCGATGAGGTGCGGCATGACCTGGAAGGCATGCAGGTGATGCGCACACTGGGACGCAATATGGCCTGGCTGCTCAAATGCATTGAGATCGGCCGCGCGGCCGGCATCACCACGCCGGAGCCGGAACCGCCCGTGCGCACAAATTTCATCCGCTGAGGACGCTCTTTTGTTCAACAACCGCCGCCCGGCGGACATTCCGGAGGCAAAAAATGACCCCTGAAACAAACGCGCTCATTCCCGTGGGCATTGCCGCGCTGTGCTTTTTACTCGCTTTTCTGTATGGACGGCACCGGCGGGCACTGGCGCTGCGCCGCCGTGTGGCGGAAAGCTTCGGTCAGACGCCGGCAGAGCCGGAACGGCCCCGCGCCATGACACGGGAATTCTGGGAACTCCTGCGCGCAGGCGAGCCTGCCGGCCAGTGCATCGACGACGCGACCTGGAACGACCTGGACATGGACGACGTGTTCGCGCGCATTGATATCTGCCAAAGCGCCGTGGGGCGTGCCTGCCTTTATGCAGTGCTGCACCGCCTGAACACCGGGCCGGAGCTTGCCCGGCGCGCCCGCCTCTGCGGCCTTTTCGCGGCGCGGCCCGCGCTTCGGCTGAATGTCCAGCTCTGCCTTGCACGCCTGGGCCGCAAGCGCGGGCAGGAATTCGCCGGTTTCCTGTTTGACCCATCTCCCATGCGTCTGCCGCTGGCCGGGTTGTACCGCATTTGTATGTTTCTTCCCTTTCTGGCATTGCCCTCACTTTTCTTCGGGCCGTGAGCGTTGTGCTTTCTTGCCGCCTGCGTGTTGAACACGGCGCTGTATTATCACGCCAAAGATAAAATACGCGCGCATCTGGACACATTGGGTTATTTTTCAATGCTGCTTTCTGCGGCAAAGCGCCTTTCCCGGCTCGTGCAAGCCGACGCGCCCCAGCTTTCCGATGCGCTGAACGATGCCGCCCGGCCGCTGAAGGCGGTTTCCGGCGGCGTGGGGGCGCTGGCTCGCCCCTCCACGGGCGAGCTGAACGACATGCTGTTCGAGCTGATGGGGGCACTGACGCTGGCGCCCCTGCTGTATTACGACCGCGCCGTCCGTGTGATGCAGCGCGAACACGCTGCGCTGCTGCGCCTGTGCATGCTGCTGGGCGAAACGGAGCTTGCCATAGCCGCGCTTTCATTCCGTGAGAGTCTTCCCCTCCGGTGTACGCCGGAATTTACTTCCGAAATGGCACTTGTCTGCGACGAACTGTACCATCCGCTCCTGGAAACGCCCGTGGCGAACAGCGCGGTATTCCGGCGCCACACATTGTTCACTGGTTCCAATGCGTCCGGCAAATCCACATTCATCAAAGCACTGGCCGTCAACGCCATTCTGGCGCAGACGCTGGGCGTATGCGCCGCCCGTGCATTCACGCTGCCCCGGGCGCTGGCGGTATCCTCCATGGCGGTTTCCGACAACCTCTGCGCCGGAGACAGCTATTTTGTGGCGGAGCTGAAATCTCTGCGCCGCCTGCTGGCCTGCGCGCAAACCGGAACGCCCTGCCTGTGCTTTATTGACGAGATTCTGAAGGGGACCAACACCGTGGAGCGCATCGCAGCCTCGGCGGCGGTGCTGCGCCATCTGGCCGGGTGCCGCTGTCTGTGCTTCGTCGCCACCCATGACCGGGAACTGACGGAAATGCTTGCGGGCCTGTATGAAAACCGCCACTTCTCCGAACAGGTGGGGCCGGAGGGCGTCACCTTTGACTATCTGCTCAGGGAGGGTCCCGCGCACACACGCAACGCCATCGCGCTGCTGGCGCAGTTGGGTTTCCCTGCAAAGGTGACGCAGGCGGCGGAGGATGCGGCCCGCGCCTTCGAGGCGGAGGGACGGTGGCCCGCGGAACGGAGCGGCAGAAAGGATAATTGTGGCACCTGCTTTCCGGAAACGCCCTGCAGCTGGGACAAAGCAGCGAAAAAATGATGTACAGGCTGTCTTTCTCGCCCTGAAAGCACCCGGTACGCCATGGCCTATGTGAATACCGGCGGCCTTCACCGCGGCTTATGCGCTTTCCCGCATCGACCTCGTGCCCGATTTTATCCCTATGCCGAGATACCCGGACGACCTTTTGCTTTTGCCGCTGTCGGCGGCATGCACCGTAAGGCAAATCCCGCCGCAGATTTTTACCGCATGCAGTCCACGGGCCGATGGTCTGGTCTGTGGAATGAAGGCAGACCCAAACGCTGGTACTGCGCCATTCCTACCGCTCCGGCATGGGCCCTGGGGCTGCTGCTTTTGAAAGCCGTGCTTTGAGAAAGCCCGCGCAGGACCGCCCCCCGGACGGAAAGGAGAAATTCCTGAATGCATATGCCTGATGCCATTCCCGAAAATATATTCGCGCCGTGCGGCATGAACTGCATGGTATGCTATAAGCACTGTACCGTTTGCAAAAGCGTGCGTCCCTGTGCAGGATGCCTGAACGGGGACGAAGGCAAGCCGCGTCACTGCCGTGCCTGTGCCATCAGGGACTGCTGCCGTGAAAAGGGCCTGCGCTATTGCCTTGAATGCACCGCGTTCCCCTGCCGGCGCCTGAACCGTCTGGAAAAAAGCTATCGTACGCGCTACGACGCCAGTCTTTTGTCCAACAGCCGCGCCGTTCTCACACGCGGGCTTGCCGTCTTTCTGGAGAATGAACGGCAAAAATATACCTGTTCCGTGTGCGGCGGCATTGTTTCGCTGCATGACGGTGTGTGCGGAACCTGCGGCGCATCCACGGCCGCGCTGGAATAGAAGCATGCGCTGCGCGGTGCCGGTCGCGGAAAAAGGAACCTTTCCGCTGCGCGATTTTTGTGCTATACTCTTTTTGTGGCTGCAAGCGTATCGGCGCACAAAGGTGCCGGGACGCCCGGCGGACGCGGCAAGATCCGCGCAGCCGCCGCAGGAATGAAATAGAAACGGAGAAATGAAACATGATCGAGATCACCATGGAAAACGGCAAGACCATCCGCATTGAACTGGACGCCGAGGCCGCGCCTATCACGGTGGAAAATTTCACAAAGCTGGTGAAACAGGGTTTTTATGACGGCCTGACGTTCCACCGCATCATTCCCGGCTTTATGATCCAGGGCGGCTGTCCCGAGGGCACCGGCATGGGTGGCCCGGGCTATGGCATCAAAGGCGAATTTGCCGCAAACGGCGTTGAAAACCCCATCCGCCATACCCGCGGCGTCATCAGCATGGCCCGCAGCCAGATGCCCAACTCCGCGGGCAGCCAATTCTTCATCATGCATGCCGACGCGCCGCATCTGGACGGCAGTTACGCCGCTTTCGGCCATGTGGTGGAAGGCATGGACGTTGTCGACGAGATCGCGTCCGTCGCCACGGATTTCCGCGACAAGCCCAAAACGCCCGTTGTGATGAAGTGTGTGAAGGTCGTGGACTGAGATGCGCCTGTTAAAAAAACTGTTCTCGTTTTTCTGGGACAGGAGCCTGCTGATCTTTCTTATCATCGGCGGGCTGAACACACTCGTCAGCATGGTCGGCAGCCAGCTTTTGTACGGCGCGCTGGGCTATTGGGGCGCGACCGCGCTGATGTTCACCGTATGCAGCGTGTTCAGCTTTATCTTCAACCGGAAATACAGTTTTGAAAGCAAGGCCCCTCTGCTGCAAAGCGCCGTGCGCTTTTCTGTGGTCATCGCGGTGTGCTACCTCATCAGCTTCGGCCTTTCGGATTTTCTGGTGCCGATGTTCATGGGGCGCTTCTTTCCCGCTGTTTCCACAGACTGGCAGGCGCGCATCGCCATGCTGGTAGCGCAGGTGATCTTTACCGCCTGCAACTATCTGGGGCAGCGCCTGTGGGCTTTTAAAGAATAAGCCCGTTCCGCATCCCATTTTTGCAAAAAAGCCTTTGCCCCGGACATTGCGTCCCGGGGCAAAGGCTTTTTCCGTATCTGCAATCGGCGGTGCCGGGCCGGAGACGGGATAGCCTGCGGCCTTTTCGCGCCGCGCTCCGTTCCATCACTCCCGCCGCGGCGCACCGGCAGCGCTTAAGGCTCCGGCCCGCGTCTCCTCCTCTTCATGAAACGCAGAGTGCTCACCGAAGGAGGGCACGAACAGGAATTTCCGGATGGCAAAGATCAGCGCGATGGTGACGATGCCGATGAGATTTTCCAGCGGCGAAGTATGCTCCACCACCATCTGCCGGGCGATGGCGAACAGAAGCACCTCAATGGCGGAGCCGGGCGTATGCTTTGCCAGCATCTTGATAAACTCCACGCCGATGATCAGGTTGAACGCGTGGCCCAAAAACACTGTAAAGCCCTCGTGGGCTTTCGGATTGCCCGCAAGGCTGAACACCTCGCGCACCACCTGTATACCCGCGATAACAATGGCGATGAGCACGATGATGGAAATGGCGATTTCAATAACGCTTGCAAAAAACGCTACCTTGCGCCGTAAATATTCCTTGACACGCACGGCAAATCCTCCTTTTCTGCTGCTCCGTCCCGGCCGCGCTCAGCCAGCCAAAGGCCTGTGGACGCACGCTTTGCGGTAAACCGACCAAACGAACAGGCAAACCGCGGCGTTCACCGCCAGAATGATTCCTTCAATGCACCACATGCTCCGCAGCAGCCCCAACTGGGACAGCGCCGCGGGAATATTCGCCGCGGCATGCAGCAGCACCGCCGCGAAATAGTACCAGATGGGAACGCGCCGGGTGACCGCCATCCACACCAGGATGGACAGCGCCATATGCAGCGCCATTGCCGCGATGCGTTCTACACCGGCAGCCCAGAACGCGCCCGCCCCCGCGGCCCCAAGCGCGTCCGTTACCTGCGGCGCGGCGGGCGCGCCCAGCATCACCGCAGCGTTCACGGCGGCGTTCACCCCTGCCAGCAGCGCAGCCTCCACGCCGCCATGGCCAATGCCGTAGCCTACGCCCAACGCCAGATCCCTGTCTTTTTTGCACAGCAGCGACAGACCCATCAGGCGGCCTGTTTCCTCAAACAGGCCCGCGGCAAGGCAGCCGTAAGCCGTATAGGCCGCCGGATACAACGTAATAGCCGGAAACAGGGAGAACACCGCCGCGTGGAGCAGCTGCTCCAGCACCAACGCATAGCCGATGAAACAACCGGCGCCCACCAGCGCGGCCAGCAAGCCGCGGCCTGTTTTACGCTTGAGGACGGCAAGCGCCGCAACAGGCAGTGCGATGGAAACCAGCACCGTAAAAATGCATCCTGCAATGGATGCGGCTGAGAAGACGGGGGCAGCAGACACAGAGCATCCTCCTTTTCCGGACGTTGACACCGCTTATTGAAACAGAGAACCTGACAGCCGATACCGGAGCGTCCACCCCTTTTTGGCGGCATTCGCCGGGTAGCTTGCACTTTGCCGCGCAAAGATGCATGGCCTTGCCACCGCCAGCTTTTTCCCCGGATTTTTCTTTTTTATCTCTTTGCCTTTTTCGACAGTCTGCGTCCGTCCCTTTTCAAGAAGCGGACGTTTCTCCGGTTTGTTACGGTTTTTTTGCAAAGGGAACGGATGCGATGATGGCGCACCATACGAGCTGATACGCCAGCACCGTGCCCAGAGAAAGGCCCGTAAGGCCCTCGTAAAAGCCCAACGCCACACTGAGCACCGCACCCAGCGCCACAGCGGCCGTCTGCACAACGCCCGCAAGGCGTTCGCCTGCGGCCGCGCGCGCGGCCGCGCGCATGCCGCCCAGGAAGGACGCGCATGCACCTGTGTGCATCATCACGCCCTCGCTCTCAGGACGGTAGGCAAGCTCGGTCTCCAGGGCGTCCTGCTCATGCTGAGACAGCACCTTGACCGTTCCCTCCGGAATGCCGTAAGTCGCGGCCACCAGCGGCGCGGTAATGTTGAAATCGTCTGCCTGCACCAGCACGCTGATGCCGCTCTGCGCCAGACTGTCCAATGTTTCTGCGGCGCGGCGGTCGGGCCGGTAGCTGACGAGGAACATGCCGAACAGCTTGCCCGCCACCGCAAGATAGATGGGAAAGCGCTGGCCGTTCTTCGTATATTTTTTCTCGTAGTCCAAAGAGGGTACTTCAATGTCATGGCGCTTCATCATCTCGCGGCTGCCCAGCAGAACACGGCGGTGCTCAATCCACCCGGTAAAGCCGTAACCGATTTCCACCGAGGCGTTTTCCACGCCGGCCAGCAGCTTCTCGTTGTTGTCCAGCATGCCCATGAACACGCCGCGCAGCGTCTCGCAGCTGGGCGACAGCAGGCTGGCTGCATAAAGGATGGCAATGTCGATGCGCTCTTTTTCAAAGGTTTTGATGCCGTGCAGGCGCACGCTGCCCGCGGGGAACAGCTCCCGCGCGCTCAGCAGCACCGTGTTGGCGCTCCCCAGTGTTTCCACTGCGCTCGGCCCCGGAACCACGGCGCCGCAGCGGGACGTAGCCTGCTGCATCAAGCTGGTGGGCAGCGCGTACACAAGCGTCGCCGCCAGAGGCGCGCTCAGGCTCAAGGCCGCAGCCAGGCCGGAGAGCGCAGATATCACGCCGCCGCCCTTTACGCCTGCGACAACAGCGCACACCAGCGCCGCGCCGCCCAGGCCCCAGCACAGCTTCTGCACCATGGCGTCCGCCGCGCGGGGAGAAAAGCTCTGGCGCAAAAAGCCCTTGACCAGCGCTGTAGGACGGTTCAGCAGCAGACGCGGTTCCGGCTCGCCCAAACCGTCGCACAGCCGCTTTGCCAGCTGTTCCTTTTCCAGCAGAAACGCGGCCGCATGCTCCTCGCCGGAGCTTGCCAGCGCAAAATTCGCGCACACAGCGCGGATCTGCAGCCATTTGCCCAGCGCGTTGCCGCACAGCAGCAGCGCCGCCACGGGCGCAAACAGCGTCACGGCCTCCGGATCAAAATTTTTCGCATCAAACAGCAGCGCCGCATTCTGCAGCGCCGCTCCCACCACGGCCAGCGCAGTGAAGCTGTCGGACGTAGGCTGGAGCGCAAGGCCCCGCAGGCCCGCCCCCAGCGTGGTGATGGAGCTGAAAGCCGCTACGGCCAACAGAACGAAATTTGTGACAAGATAAGTAAGCGGAGCCGTGTGCGGGTCCAGCACGCCAATGGGCGGCAGCCAGCCCGTGCGGGCCGAGAGGCCCAAATACAACAGGAACAGCGTCAGCACGCCCGTAAGCACGGTGCGCGCCAGGCGTGTCTGGCGCATGGAGGCCAGTTCCTGGGCAACCGCCGGCGCGTCGGACAGGCGGTTGTATTCGCCTATCTCCTCCTCCGGGGCCAGCGCGCCGGAGTTTTTCCTGCGCAGCGGCTCGTATTCGCCCGTGCCGTCGCCGTCCAGCGGGATATCGATGTCCATTGCGCGGGTATCGCGCCGCTTGCGCGCAGCGCCCAGGTCGAATGTGTCGGCTCTGGCAATGGCCCGCGCCAAAAAGGAGGCGGACATAGGTGCGGGCGTGTCCTGCGGGTTTGCCTGGGGCACGTCCAGATCCAGCGTGCTGCCGAAAGTGCGCCCATTGGCTCCGGGCGCGCCCTGCTCCGGCGCATCCGCCCGGCCCGGCACGGGCGCGCCCGGAATGCACTGCTCGGGGCGGATGGCGTCAAATTCCCCGGTATAGCCCTCCTCCAGAGCGGCCTCGTAGTACTCGCCTGCCTCGCCCTGGGCAAACTCATCCTCGAATTCCTCTTCTTCTTTTTTGGCAAACAGCTTCGCCCAGAAGCCGCTCTTTTCTTTTTTACGACGGCCGCTCTCACCCAGCGTAGGGTCGTCGATCACGGCGGTTGCGAAGAAATCGCGGAAACGGTCGTCTACTTCGCCGAACAGATTGTTTCCGGTAACGGGGGCGGCCTGCTCCTGTTCCTGCGCAGGCTGGGAGCCGCGCCGGAGCACCGCCTCCCGCGCCGCGCTCAGCACGGCTTCACCCGCGGCACTGTGCAGCGTATTTTCCGCCTCGCGGCGTGCCTCTTCCATAATGCGCGCGCGTTCCTCCGCCTGCTTTTGCGCCTCGGCCTCGGAATACGCCTTAATGTCCGGCAGCTCCACCGTGGGCACTTCGTCCTCAACAAGCGCGGGCTCCGGTTCAGGCTCCGCCGCGGGTTCCGGCGCTTTCTCGGGAGCGGGCTGGGGAATCTCCGGCAGCGGATCGTTTTTTTCGTGGGCAAACTCAGGCACCGGCAGCAAGATCGGCTCTACCGGAGCGCGCTTTTTTCCGGTCCCGACGCCCAGTTCGGATAAAATGGCGTCCAGGTCCGCATCCGAACTCTGTGCCGGACGGGCCGCCGCGGGCGCGTCCGCCCGCTTCTTCTGCACCTGCTCGAGGATATGGTCGAGCTCTGAAGCTGTGATATGCGGTTTCTGATCGCTCAAATAGAACCCTCCGTTCCGCGCTGGCGCATGATCTCATACAGAATAATGCCGGTGGCGACCGACACGTTGAAACTGTCCACCCCCGTGCCGCCGCCCGCCATGGGCAGACTGAGAACACCGTCACACAGGGACTTCACCAGCGGCGAAACACCGCTGCCCTCACTGCCCGCCACCAACGCAATGGGGCCTGTAAGGTTTTGCTGGAAAGCGGGGCGTCCGTCCATGTCCGCGCAATAGACAAATACATTCTGCGCCTTCAGCCTGCGGACAGCCTCGCCGATGTTGGCCACACGCGCCACGGGCAGCCTTGCCGCCGCGCCCGCGCTGCTTTTGAGTACAGTAGGTGTAACAGGTACGCCGCCGCGCCGCGGTATCACCACGCCGTGAGCACCGCACAGCAGCGCCGTGCGGATGATCGCGCCCAGGTTATGGGGATCCTCCACGCCGTCCGCCAGCAGCAAAAAGGGCGGCTCGCCCCGGCGCGCCGCCTCGGCCAGCAAGTCATCCAGCGAGACATAATCCACACTGGCCGCCCACGCCGCAACGCCCTGGTGGCCTTCCGTGCCGCACATGCCGCGCAGCTTGGCCGCGTGCACACGCTTGACCACAGCGCCCGCCTCGCGGGCGATGGCCGTATAATATCCCGCCTGTGCGGCGTTCATGGTATCCTGTACGAACACGGTATCCACGGCCGCACCGCTTTTGAGCAGCTCCGTCACGGCATTTTTGCCGTACACAATTGTGGGATCCTGCTCTGTTTTGTGTTCAAATCTATCGTTTTTCTTCTCTGCCCGTTCCATCCGCAGCCTCCAGAATTTTCAAAAAAGCCCCGCCCGTCCGGTTCCCGCATACTGCGCTCCGCATGCAGCGTGCGCGCAGCCGCGCAGCGGCCTCGACAAAACCGCACTTGCTGCGGTTTTGCGTGTTTCAATGTTCTCAAACCCATGCGCACCAGCGCATCCGCGTGTGCCGGGCACACGCGCAGCCGCGCAAGCGGCGGGTTTGAGGCTATTATAACACGACGCCGCGCAGCGGCCTCGACAAAACCGCACTTGCTGCGGTTTTGCGTGTTTCAATGTTCTCAAACCCATGCGCACCGGCGCATCCGCGTGTGCCGGACACACGCGCAGCCGCGCAAGCGGCGGGTTTGAGGCTATTATAACACGACGCCGCGCAGCGGCCTCGACAAAACCGCACTTGCTGCGGTTTTGCGTGTTTCAATGTTCTCAAACCCATGCGCACCAGCGCATCCGCGTGTGCCCGGCACACGCGCAGCCGCGCAAGCGGCGGGTTTGAGGCTATTATAACACAGATACCGCATCTTTGCTATAATTTCCGCCGGATTTCGGGCATTTTCGCCTGAGCCTGACAGCAGCGCGCTTACAAAAGGAACCACAGCAGCACAGCGGCGGCCGTGGCAGCCGCTGCCCACAGCGCGGCGCGCGCGCCCGGTCCCAGCGGCAAAATACTGCGCCGCCACGAAACCAGGCCGGAAACATATTTTTCCGCCGCATCCTGCTGGCACCCCAACTGCACCGCGCGGCTTTCCGGCTTAAAAAACACCAGCACCCGTTCGATGCTCTCGTCCTGCGGCTCCACAATTTCCACCACACACTTGTTTACGCCTTTCATTCCGGTCCCCCTTTCCCGCCCGCCTGCCGCGGGCTTACGGAAAGTTTTGTCTCCGGTGCGCAATTTAAACAATTTCTTCTTTTAAATTTCGGCGTTCACTGTTTAATGGAATTCGTAAAGGTACATATACATTTTGTAAAAGGTAATTTTTTCCTTATTGAATGTTGAAAACCCTGTTGAAAGTGTTGACAACCCGCCTGTTTTGCCCATTTGCGGGCTTTTTGAGAGAAGTTTTCGACTGTGTTTTCAACACCCTGTTGAAAACTTTCCACAAAACCCCGGGTTTATTCCAAAGTGTCAAGTTGGAATTTTGACGATTTTAAACGGGAAACATTTCCACTTTTCGCCGTTTTTACAAAAAATTCGCGCAAGGTTTACACCTTTACGCACCTTGAAATTTTTGCAAATATACCTGGGAATCGCTTCCATCGCGGGCGGCCTTCCATGCATTTTTCTGCGCTTGCCGCAGGGCGGCGTTTGTGATATCATTCATTTAGACGAGCGTCGAAAGAAAAGCAGCGGAAGGAGCGGTGCGCGCGTGTTCGACAAAACGTTCAAAGCCCTGTCCGACCCCACCCGCCGCCAGATCCTGGAGCTGCTGCGCAGAGGGCCGAAAAGCGCCGGTGAGATATCCGAACAGTTCGGCACCAGCGGAGCCACCATCTCCCACCATCTTTCCGTTCTGAAAGACGCGGGCCTGGTGAGTGACGAAAAGCGCGGCAAGTATATTTTTTACGAGCTGGACACCAGTGTTTTACAGGACATGCTTGCATGGGTGGCCGGTTTTGCAAAGGGAGACGGCGATGAAACAAAGCAATAAAACAGAATGGGCCATCTGGGGCGTGTGCGCCCTGTCGTTTGCCGTGACGCTGGCGCTGCTGCCTCTGCTGCCCGCACGCATCCCCGTCCATTGGAACGTGGACGGGCAGATCGACGGCTGGGCGGCACGCCCGGGAGCGTTTTTCGGCCCGGCCATGGGGCTGGGCCTGAGCCTTTTGATGAAATTTCTGCCCTACATCGACCCGCGCCGCCGCAGCTATGAAAAGTTCGGCCGCGCGTACGATGCGTTCCGGCTGGCGCTGGCGCTGTTCGCGCTTATCCTGCAGGGCGTTACGCTGTACGCTGCGTTTTATCCGGATGGACTGGATGTTTCCCGCATCATTGCCGCCTGTGTGGGCGCGCTGCTGTGCGTAGCGGGCAATTATATGCCCAAGTTCCGGCACAACTATTTCTGCGGTATCCGTACGCCGTGGACGTTGGCCAGCGAAACGTGCTGGCGGCGCACCCACCGCTTTGCGGGGCCGCTGTGGTTCTGGGGCGGTCTGGCGCTGGCGGCGGGCAGCTTTTTCCTCTCCGGCCGCTGGCTGGCCGCGGCCACGGCGGCTCTGGGAGCCGTGCTCGTCGTGCCCGCTTATCTTTATTCGTACTTTATTTATAAAAGCGGCGGTGAAGATTGATTTTGCCGCCGCGATGCGTTATACTATCCTTGGTTAAATTTGTGACAAGGGCTTGTCCTCTTTCACTGTGGGACCGATACGCGCTGGGCGGGCCAATGCGCTTGGAGCGCCCGCCCAAAACAGGAACGATTTTTTGGAGGGTAATGAATTATGCTGGTAAACGCTACCGAAATGCTGCAGAAAGCCCGCGACGGCCACTACGCCGTAGGCCAGTTCAACATCAACAATCTGGAGTGGACGAAGGCCGCGCTGCAGGCTGCGCAGGAAATGAACAGCCCCATCATTCTCGGCGTGTCCGAAGGCGCGGGCAAATATATGACAGGCTTCAAAACCGTCGCCGCCATGGTCAAGGCCATGATCGACACGCTGGGCATCACCGTGCCCGTGGCGCTGCATCTGGACCACGGCTCTTACGAGGGCGCCAAGGCCTGTGTTGAGGCCGGGTTCTCCTCCATCATGTTCGACGGCAGCCACTACGCCATCGACGAAAACGTGGCCAAGACCACCGAGCTGGTGGCTCTGGCTCACGAGAACGGCCTTTCCATCGAGGCCGAGGTCGGCAGCATCGGCGGTGAAGAGGACGGTGTTGTGGGCATGGGCGAGATTGCGGACGCCGCCGAGTGTGCGCGCATCGCTTCCCTGGGCATCGACTTCCTGGCCGCAGGCATCGGCAACATCCACGGTGTGTACCCGTCCAACTGGAAAGGCCTGGATTTCGACGCGCTGGAGAAGATCCACAACGCGACGGATCACATTCCCCTTGTGCTGCACGGCGGCACCGGCATCCCCGACGATATGATCAAAAAGGCCATCAGCCTGGGTGTTTCCAAGATCAATGTGAACACCGAATGCCAGCTCGCCTTCGCCAAGGCCACCCGTGAATACATCGAGGCCGGAAAGGACCAGCAGGGCAAGGGCTTTGATCCGCGCAAGCTGCTTGCGCCGGGCGCCGAGGCCATCAAGAACACCGTCAAGGAAAAAATGGAGTTGTTCGGCTCTGTGGGCAAGGCGTAAGCGCTGCCCACAGGCGTTCAGTACCTTTCAAAGCAACGGCAAAGCCCCCGGATTTCCCGCAATGGGAAAGCCCGGGGGCTTTTTCTGCACACCGGCGTATCTGCGTGCGGCGCCCCGCCAAAGCGCAAAAAAGCGGCGGCCCCATACGGAACCGCCGCCTGTGCCGGACATCCGGCTTATTTCGTCTGTACGCCGCCGATGAAGATTTTTTCCGGGTGCAGCGTCTCGTCCAGCACCAGTATGTCAGCGCGCTTGCCGGCGGTGATGCTGCCCAGCTCATCAAACAAGCCCACAGCCTGCGCCGGGTTGATGGTAGCCGCGCGCAGCGCCGCGTCCAGGGGCACGCCGAAGCTGACGGCGCGGCGGAAGCATTCGGCCAGGCAGGTAGCGCTGCCCGCGATGGTGCCGTCCTCCAGCGTGGCCTTGCCGTCCGTCATATACACAGTCTGGCCGCCCAGCGAATACACGCCGTTGGGCATGCCCGCGGCGCGCATGGAATCGCTGATGAGACACACGCGCTCGGCGCCGAACCAGCGGAACACACTGCGCACCACAGCCGGATGCAGGTGGATGCCGTCGGAGATCATCTCCACATGGGCCGCGTCATCGCTGGCCGCGCCCACGACGCCCGGGTCGCGGTGGTTGAACGGTGGCATGGCGTTGAACAGGTGCGTCACATGGGATGCGCCCGCGGCAAAGGCCGCCTTGGCCTGGTCGTAATTGGCCGTGGTGTGCGCAATGGACACCACGCATTTTTTGCTGGCCCGCTCGATGAAAGGCACCGCACCCGGCAGCTCCGGCGCAACGTCGATGAGCTTGATGGCGCCGCCGGACAGCTCATACAGGCGGTCAAACATCTCGATCTCCGGGTCCACAATGTATTTTTCCGCCTGAGCGCCCTTTTTCGCCTTGTTGAAGAAGGGCCCCTCCATATTGATGCCGCGCAGCACGGCGCCGCCGGTCTCTTTGTTGATGTAGGGCTTCGCAATGTTGAAGATATTGGTGAGGATGGGCTCGTCGAAAGCCATCGTGGTGCCGCAGAAGGCCGTTACGCCCTCGCCGCCCAGATAGGCGGACATTGTTTCGATGTGCTCCGCGCCCGCGTCGCAAAAATCAGAGCCTTTGGAGCCGTGGATGTGGATATCCACAAAACCCGGGGTGACGTATTTGCCGGAAACGTCCACTGCGTCGGGGCCGTCCAGCGTGCCGGGGGCAGCCACCTGAGCGATCTTTCCGTCCGCGATCTCCACGTCCGCCAGCACAAAGCGCGCGTCTTCGGTGAAAACAAGGCCGTTTTTCAGGATCATATTGATACACTCCTTTGATTGATCGTATGGTCTTGCGCGCCGGGTGGGGCGCGCGGATTTCCCTGCTTTCATTATAACGTTTTTTTCGGCGCGCAAAAGTTTTTTTTGCAAAAAAAGCGCTTTGTGCCAAGATTGCATATGATACGGCAAAACGCGCAAAGGCCGCCCGGTGCCGGGCGGCCTTTGCAGGCGGGGCGGCGGCGCGGCCCGGCAGGGCCGCGCCGCTTCCGCGGAAAAGGGGGAAACGGGCTCACACCTTCCGGCCTACGGGGATGGTGCCGCAGCAGTTCCAGGTGTAGTCCATGGGGTGGGCGATGATACGCACACGGAAGGTGCGCCCTGTGCACATGCCGTTGTTGCAGCCGCATGCGTCCGGGTCTTCCGGCAGAACAAAGGGCACGCACATCACATGTACGTCGCGGCAGCCTGAGCCGGTGTGGGCGGGGATCGTCAGTACCTTGAAGCCGCGGGAAGCCTCGATGCCGTCATCCATCAGCTCTGTTACAATAATGCCGACGGAGGTGCGGCGGTGCGGGCAGATGTCGTGCAGTACGAAGTCCACCTGAAGGATACGGCCCAGATCCGTCATGATGATGTCCCCGGCATCGACGAATATGGAATCCTGACAGGGGTCGGCGTGGACGTCGATGGGTTCCGGGCACTCCGGCACGATGATGGAACCGCAGTCTACCGTTACAAAGGGGGACGGGAATTCTACGACAGAGCCTTCATCGTCGGTGAGCTGGATGGAATCGTTCACTTCGATATGCCCGCCTGAGCCGGACATATGGCGCACCGTGAACATCAGCTCCGCAGTCTCCTCTTCACTGTCCGCCAGTTCGGAGATATACCAGTGGATGATCTGCGAACTCTCCAGCTCCGCTTCGCCGATGAGCGGCGGCTCGAAGCCGATGATGGCAAATTCTGTGCTGATGATATCCTCAATGTGAATATTCGTCGCGCCCGGCCCGGCGATGGTATCGGCCAGATCGTGGAATGCACGCTCCAATTCCTCTTCATTTGGGGTGGTAATGACGTGTTCGTCCACAGGTTCGCTGGCCCAGCTGCGCAGTGTTTCCTCGTTCAGGCCTGTGCGGCCCACCAGGCCGATGCAGTAGATTTCCACATCGTCGTCGCGCAGCGCGGCGGCTATCGGCGCCGGGTCCGGCCCGACAGTCGTCTCGCCGTCGGTGAAAATGACCAGCACTTTTTTGCGCATGGTAGCGCCGAACAGTGTTCCCGCCTGAGTGAACGCATCGGCGTGGTTGGTATTACCCTGCGCCTGCAGCGCGTCTACCGCCTGCTTCAGCACTTCCACATCCTCGGTGAGCGGCACGTCTATGCTTGCCGTGCCCGCAAAGCTTACGATGCCGATACGGTTGCCGTTGGCTAGCCTTCCCATGCGTCCGCCGGTGCGTTTCATGACGATGTCGATAAACTCCTTGGCCCCCGCTTTCAAATGCATCATCGGGGTGCCCGTCATGCTGCCGGAACGGTCCAAAACAAGCGCGATATCCACGGGATTGTTAACGACGTCCGGCTGCGCCGTAACGCTGAGCGTTACGTTCAGAATGCCGTCGCAGTCGATCCTCTCTTCGCTGAGGATTTTGTCTACATGTGTGATACCCATACTGATTTCCTTTCATCAGCGGCCGGGCCTGCACCCGCTCGCCGCGTTTTTTCGGGGCGCACCCGGCACGGCTTTTCCACCCGCGCCCCGTGTGCCCCATTGGCTTCTGCGCTATCGTATGCGTCCGATGGGGACGTTGTGCCGCCGGACAGGGATAGCGCATTCGGATGGGTTTCCCATTTTTCCCGCCGCAGTGGATTTTGCGGGCGCAAAACGCGCGCATCGTCGTTTTCCAGACGGGTTTATGATATAATAGACGCAGCAGCAAAAATTTCTGCCTGCTGCTGCGGCGCGCCGGGCAGGGCTTGTGAGGGAATGGGAATGCAGTTAAAAGATATTAAAAAAGAGGGGATTTTTACCACCTTATATTATGAGTTGACCTGGAAGATCGGCTGGGAGCAGCTGCTCTCCATTCTGGATGTTGTGATCCGCACCGATTTTCAAGAAAAGGGATTCCAATCCCTTGCGGTGGGTATGATCGCCGGAACAAGTCCACAGGATGTCACCAGGGACGTTCTGGCAAACGGCGGCGACATCAGACGGTCTGCTTTTGCCAAAGGGGAATCCGGTTATGCAGTGTTGACCGGCTATTCGCATCTCATGAAAGTTACAATGCGGATCATCGTCTGGAACCAGAGCGACCGCTTTATACTTCAATTGGCCGACGACCGGGCAATCGACAAGGATGGCAAGCACTCCTATGATAAATATGCCGACAGCATTGAAATTCTGGCGCATATTGATTATGCTAAAAAACAGCCTGCGGCTGTTTTTTAGGACATGCGGACCGTCCCCGGCCCGCGGCCATCCGGATAAGTTTTTGTTGCGGAGCAATAAAAACAGGGATAATGATAACGTCGCAGCCAACGCTTTGGGCGGAACAAGCCGCCAGCTGCTTTGAAAAGCCTGTTTGTGTGCATTGTATGGAAAGGGGAACATCATGAAAAACGATATCGACGATCTGCTGAACAGCGTGTTCGGTTCGCGCACACTGCGCACTGGCGGGCAGGCGGCAGGCCGGGAGAAGCCGGAAACGCCACGTCTGACGCTGGAGCCTGAACCGAAACAGCCGTCCCCGCGCGGCCAGAGCCCTCAGCGCCGCACCGCGCCGGGACGGCCCGCGGCACCCTCCCGCGGCGCCTCGCGGGAGGACGCGCGCCCCAAGGCGGACGTACCAGTCATTGACTTTGACGCCATCGGAAAGCAGCCCCCCGGGACAGATCTCCACGCCGCGCCGGACTTTGCCGCCATAGAACGCCGGGCTGCAAACGCCGCGCGGGAGCTGCAGGCTTTGGAGCGCGCGGCTCCACGCACGGGCGCGGCGCTGGATGAGGCCATCGCGCGCCAGCGAAAGGAGATCGAGGCCCTGAACCGCAGCGCGCTGGAGGACATCCACCGCATCGGGCGTGAGCTGGAGACTCCTGAAGTGCGCGGCCTTTCCGGCGGGTCCGCACAAGAGGCGGCCGCGGCTCCCCTGCCCAACCACGCCGCCCCGCGGGGCAAGGCGGGGCTGGAGGGCTTCGACGGGTTGGCCGAAGCGCTGGGCGGAACCGTACTGGGTCAGCCGGATTATCTTCAAAAGCTGGTCATCGCGCTCAAGCGGCCGTATGTGATGGGCCACGAGGGTGAAAGCGCGCGCAACGCTTTCCTCGTCACCGGTCCGGCGGACACAGGCAAGCACCTGAGTCTGTGTGCCGCCGCAGAGGAACTGGCCCGGCGCGGCGTGTTCGTCAGCGGGGATATCTCCTGGATGGATCTGTCGCTGTACCCAACCGCCGCAGAGGAAAAGCTTTTTTTGCAGGATCTGTATATGTCGCTGGCCGCCAAGGGCGACATCGTAGTGTTCGAACACTACGAGCGCTGCCAGCCTGCGTTCCTGACGGTCCTGTCCAATCTGGTGCAGCGGGGCAAAAGCCCGCTGGCCGGGCGCTACGTATTGCAGAACGGCCGTCTGGTGGACGCGGGCAACGCCCTTGTCACCGACGCCGTGGGCGCGCTCACGCCACGGGGCAAATACCTTGTGCTGCTCAGCGAGGCCCCCGTTGCCAAACTGGCGGACAGCTTCGGCGCGCCGTTTGTTTCGGCGCTGGGAGATATCTGTGAGACGGCCGCCCTCACGCCCGAAAGCTTGTCCGCTGTGGCGAAAGCGGAATTTGACAAGCTGGCTGCCCGCGCGCAAAAGGCGCTGGGCTTCACCGTCACAGCCGGGGATGCGGCACTGCTCCTCGCCGCCGAAAGCAGCGGACGCGCCAAGGGCGCGCAGGGCGTGCTGGCATTCTGGGACCGCGCCTACCGCGCGCTGGCCCAGTACCGGCTGGAACACGACGACGCACCCAAAGCCGCCGCGCTGGGCGCAGCGGACGGCCGCCTGACTGCAGACTTCGGCGCAGGCCCGGCGGATCTGCTCTCCCTGCTTCCTGAAGCTTACCAAGGCGAGGTGGAAGCTGTAAAGGCAGAATTGGACGGCATCGTAGGCCTTGCAGCCGTAAAGGAATACGTACTCAGTTTGGAGGACAATTTTGCCGTGCAGGCGCGGCGCAAAGCCGCCGGTCTCAAGACGGCCAGCGTTTCCATGCATATGATCTTCACCGGGAACCCCGGCACAGGCAAAACGACCATTGCCCGGCTGGTGAGCCGTTACCTGAAGGCCATCGGGGTGCTGAGCGGCGGGCAGCTGGTGGAAGTGACACGCGCCGACCTTGTGGGCCGTTATGTGGGCCACACCGCACCGCTCACCACACAGGTGCTCAAATCCGCCGTGGGCGGCGTGCTGTTCATCGACGAAGCATACAGCCTGTACCGCGGAAAAGACGACAGCTTCGGGCTGGAGGCCATTGATACGCTGGTCAAAGGTATGGAGGACCACCGGGACGATCTCATCGTTATCCTGGCCGGCTATTCCAAAGAGATGGCCGAATTTTTGACGGCCAACAGCGGCCTGAAAAGCCGTTTTCCAAACATCATTGAATTCCCCGATTATACCGGCGAAGAGCTGCTGGCCATTGCAAAGCTGCAGGCGGGCGGCAAGGGGTATACGCTGGACGAGCGCTGCGACGCAAATCTGTTGGCCTATTTCAACGCCGTGCAGCTCACCCGCGCGCGGGACGCAGGCAACGGGCGGCTGGCCCGCAACAAAGTGGAGGAGGCCATCCTCAACCAGTCCCGCCGCCTTGTGGCCCAGCCCGAAGCAGACCTGTGCCTGCTGCTGCCCGAGGATTTCCAGTTGGACGATGTGGGCGGAGTATAAACAGCCTTCCGCAGGTCTGCCTGCGTTTTTATAGATATCTGACAAGCAAAGGAGATGTTCACTATGCGAAAATATCAGGCTCTTTTTTTTCGCAATAAGACCAGGAGGGTCCTGCAATGCTGACCCTTCGCATCAAGGGAGGCTGTCATGATAAAATTGACGCAGATAGACGAAACAAATTTTCTGGAATGCTTTGCGCTACGGCTGGACAATGGGCAGGAGCGCTTTGTCTCATCCCCCATCCGCAGTCTGGCACAGGCTTATGTGTACCGGGACCAGTGTATGCCCTTCGGCATTTACGCCGGGGACAAGATGATCGGATACGTCATGGTTATTTACGACCGTGAGGAACAGACCTACAATATCTGGCATTTCATGATCGACGCGGCGCACCAGCGAAAGGGGTACGGCAAAGCTGCTTTGGCGCAGGTGATCCGATATATCAAAACAAAGCCGTTTGGGCCGTCCGGCACGGTGCTGCTCACCTGCAGCCCGGAAAACCAGGCAGCGTACGCCCTGTATACAGATTTTGGCTTTTGCCCAACGGGACGGTGCGACGGAAAGGAACAGGAGCTTTGCCTGAAGCTCGCCCCGGCGCGGCCGAATACGGAAATCAAAGTATAATACGCCAACAGAAAACGCGCCCCGCAGGCCGGATATATTTCGGATGCGGGCGCGTTTTTATTGTAGAGAAACCACCGGTTTTGCATATGCGTGCAAAGCCCTGTATTACCGGCATGCGCGCCCGGTGGCGCAAGTACGGTTCGCCAGCCGCAAAAATTTTACTGCCGGCTGCCCGCAAGCGGGCTTATTCCAGCATCGTCAGATGTTTTCCCGCTCTGTTTTCCTCCATCCGGTTTTGATGTGCTCCACGATTTTTACCGCATCCTTTCCTGCGATATTTTGGCGCAGCCGCAATGTGATATTTGCAAATCCAGCTCGTATGCGATAACGCATTTACATCATTCAGCTGAATCGGATAAACAGAAGCAGGCGCTTTCGCACCGGCTCGCCTGTTATGGCCTGTGCTGCGATATGAGCCAGCAGCTTGTCTGCAATCGGGTCTGGACTTGTAGCTTTCCTTCCTATTGTGTATCCTCCCTTTTTGCCTTCGACCGTACCAGAAGACTGCTGCAGAAATTAAAAAAGAGCACTTCTCAGATGAACTCTAAGAAGTGCTCTCATAGCATTGCTAAACCTGTAGCTTATTCGTTTGAACTCCGTCATTCTTCATAACGATGCATTATTCTTCAACAATTTGCTGTCAAAATGCTGTCATCCACAGTTTGACAGCACAGAGCTCCGCAGCATATAGGGCAACACCGCACAATTCACGGCTGATGCCTTAAGCGTCGTCTCGCTTGCAGATTTTCCGGCAACTGTCACAAAAATCTGTCGGCGCGGTTCGACACTTAGAATTGTGCGGTGTTGCCATAGTTGTTTTCCATTGCGAATTCAACTATAGATTATGGTTTTATCAGTCGATGGGTTTCATCGTTGGGAAAAGGATGACCTCGCGGATGGTGCTGGAATTCGTCAGCAGCATTACACAGCGGTCAATGCCCATACCCATGCCGCCCGTCGGGGGCATGCCGTATTCCAGAGCCGTCAGGAAATCCTCGTCCAGCATCTCGGCCTCGTCGTCGCCGCGCTCGCGCTGCTCCGCCTGCTTGACGAAGCGCTCGCGCTGGTCGATGGGGTCGTTCAGCTCGGAATAGGCATTTGCCATCTCACTGTGGCAAATAAACAGCTCGAAGCGTTCCGTCAAACGCTTGTCCTGCGGGCTGCGCTTTGTTAGAGGAGATACCTCCACCGGATACATTGTGATGAATGTGGGCTGAATGAGCTTTTCCTCCACACGCTGGTCAAAGCAGGCGTACAGCGCGTTGCCCCAAGTGGGCTCCGCCGCCTCCGGCAGCTCCACACCGATGGCTTCGGCCGCGGCAACCGCCTGGGCATTGTCGGAGATGGCGCCGAAGTCGATGCCTGCATACTCCTTCACGGCGTCCACCATAGTCAGGCGGCGCCAGCCCGGCGTAAGGTCGATCTTTTCGCCCAGCCACTCCACCTCATAGCCGCCCAGCAGCTCCAGCGCGGCCGAGGAAAGGATCCCCTCGGCAATGTCCATCATCGTATGGAAATCCGCATACGCCTGATACAACTCCACGGTCGTAAATTCCGGGTTATGCTTCGGGTCCATGCCCTCGTTGCGGAAAATACGGCCGATCTCATACACGCGGTCGATGCCTCCTACGATCAGCCGCTTGAGCGGCAGCTCTGTGGCGATACGCATATACATATCAATATCCAGCGTGTTGTGGTGGGTCACGAAAGGACGCGCCGCAGCCCCGCCTGCGATGGTGTTCAGCACCGGCGTTTCCACTTCCATATAGCCGCGCTCATCCAGGTAATTGCGCATATGGCGAATAAATTTGGAGCGCACCTCAAACGTCTTGCGCACCTCCGGGTTGACGATCAGGTCCACATAGCGCTGGCGGTACCGCGCCTCGCGGTCCTTCAGGCCGTGGAATTTTTCGGGCAGAGGCAGCAGGCTCTTGCTCAGCAGTACGATCTCGGTGACATGCACGCTGATCTCGCCCATCTTCGTGCGGAACACAAAGCCTCTGACGCCGATGATATCGCCGATATCAAATTTCTTGAACGCCTGATACTCCTCCACACCCACGTCGTCCCGGCGGACATAAAGCTGGATGTTGCCCGTGGTGTCCCGAAGGTCCGCAAAGCTGGCCTTGCCCATCACGCGCTTGCTCATCATGCGGCCCGCCATGCACACGCTGCGGCCCTGTTCACCCTCGGGCACGTCCACAAAGCTCTCTTTCACCTCGGCGGCAAAATCCGCCTGGGGATAGCTTGTCAGCTCAAAGGGGTCGTTTCCGGCCTCCTGCAAGCCGCGCAGCTTTTCGCGCCGGATGGCGACCAGCTCGTTATACGCCTGCTCACTCACTTCTTCGGCTACGGCCCCGATCTTCTGCTGGGCTGCCTCCAACGCATTGCCCAACTGTTCCAACGTTTCGTTTGCCATGCTTGTCCTCCAACATCTCGCAATTTGTCCCATCCAGTATAGCACAAAATATAACACAAAAACAGGTGCTTTCGCACCTGTTTTTGAAAAAAGCCTGATTTTGTGCGGCTTACAGCTCTGCTCGGCCGATCTCCATCACTTCGTACTGCACAACTGCGCCGCTGGGCAGCGTGATATCCACCTTATCGCCCACGGAATGGCCAATAAGGGCCGCTCCGATGGGAGATTCATCCGAGATCTTTCCGTTCACCGGGTCAGCCTCGGTGGAACCGGTGATATCGTATTCGTCTTCATCCCCGTCCTCATCCTTGATGCGCACATGACTGCCGACGCTGATATGGTCGGTAGAAAGCTCGTCCTCGGTGACGACGCGGGCATGCTTGAGCATTTTTTCCAAAAGTGCGATGCGGCCTTCCACAAGGCCCTGCTCGTTTTTGGCTTCGTCATATTCACTGTTTTCGGAAAGGTCGCCGTAGCCGCGGGCCACTTTGATCTTTTCGGCCACCTCTTTGCGCTTGACGGTTTTCAGCTGTTCAAGCTCGTCCTCCAATGCACGCAAGCCGGCATAGGTCATGACAATTTCTTTTTCCAAGGTCTCCGGTCTCCTTCACAGATATTGGTACCGCGCCGCGCCACAGTACAAAATGTGGGGCACTTGTACAATATGGGTTATTATAGTGTTTTTGCTTTTGGCTGTCAAGCGGAAAACCAAAATTATACAAATTGCACCAGTAAATGGGGATTTCTTTGTATATTACGGCTGAACAGACATTTTTTGTGAGCCTGTTCCGTTCCCTTGTATACAATGGGCGGCGGCAGACGGGCGTACACAAACACCGTCCTGCTGTAAAATCCCCCTGATGCTGCTATTTTATGCATCGTCCGGACAAAAGAGAACCACAGGAGGGAAAATCATCTCCCTCCTGTGGCGGTTTTCCGCTGGTATTGGGACGTTACTCCTCGTCGTCCTTCATATCAATGAACTTCTTCGCTTCCTCGATGACCTTCGGCTCCAAATTGGAGGGCAGCGGCTCATAGCGGGTGAATTCAAATACAAAGCTGCCGCGTCCTTGCGTGAGCTGGCGCAGATAGGTGGTGAAATCATGCATCTCACTGACCGGCACGTCGGCTTCCAGCGTCTGCTGACCATCCTCGGCCGGATGCATGCCCAGCACGCGGCCGCGCCGCTTTGTCACCTCGCCCATGATGTCACCCAGTACATCGCCCGGAACAGTAGCCATCAGGTTGCCGATGGGCTCCAGCAACACGGGGCCAGCCTCGGGCAGCGCAGCCTTGTAGGCCAGCTTCGCAGCCATCTTAAACGCCATTTCGGAAGAATCCACCGGGTGGTAGCTGCCGTCCAGCAGCGTGGCCTTCAGGCCCACCACGGGGTAGCCGGCCAGCACGCCGTGGCGCACGGCCTCCTGCAGGCCTTTTTCCACCGCCGGGAAATAGTTCTTGGGCACGCTGCCGCCGAACACGTTCTCGGCAAATACAAACTCTCCCTCGTCCGTCGGCTCGAATTCGATCCATACGTCGCCAAACTGGCCGTGACCGCCCGTCTGCTTCTTATGGCGGCCCTGTGCCTTACATTTCTTACGGATGGATTCACGGTATGCGATACGCGGCTCGGTGAGGCTCACCTCCACGCCAAACTTGCTTTTGAGTTTGGCGCACACCACATCCAGATGCTGCTCTCCCAAACCGGATATCACCTGCTGCACCGTCTCGGTGTTGACGGCGTACCCCAGCGTCGGGTCCTCTTCCATCAGGCGCTGCAACGCGCCGCTGATCTTGCTCTCGTCGCCTTTCTGCTTTACCTTGATGGCCATGGACAGCGTAGGCCGGGGGAACTCGGGGCGCGGCAGGCTCACCACACGGCCCGGCGCACACAGCGTGTCGCCCGTCTGCGCGGCAGGCAGCTTGGTAATGGCACCGATGTCGCCCGCGCCGATCTCCGCCGCATCCGTCTGCTTTTTTCCTTTCACGAACACCAGCTTGCCCATGCGTTCGGGCTCGCCCGTGCGGCTGTTTACCACCGGAGAGTCCGCCTTGAGCGTGCCGCTGACAACCTTGACATAGCTCATCTTACCCACAAACGGGTCTGCTACTGTTTTGAATACATATGCGCACAGCGGGTCTTTCGCCTCGCAGGCGATCTCCACTTCGTTTCCGTCGCGGTCCGCCGCAACGCACCCAGCGCCGCGCGCTGCGCTGGGCAGCAGCTTTTTGATGTAGCGCAGCACCATGTCCGTACCCGCCAGCGCAGTGGAGCAGCCGCAGAGTACCGGCGTGATGGCGCCCGTTTTAACGCCTACGCGCACACCCTCCGTCAACTCCTCCTGCGTGAAGGGCTCACCCTCGAAGAATTTCTCCATCAGCGCGTCATCGGTCTCGGCCACAGCCTCGCGCATGGCCTCGATCAGCCCGTCCTCCCGATGGCCGTATTTGGGCATAGGCACTTCGCGGGCCGTGCCGTTGACGTAGCTGTACGCCTTGGATTCGATCAGGTTCACAAACACGCGGCCGCCGGCCTGCTCGATGGGCACGACCACCGGACAGATGGACGGGCCGAACTCCGCTTTCAGCTCTTCAAATACTTTATAGAAATCGGCATGCTCGGCGTCGATTTTAGAGATGTAGATCATACGGCTCTTGCCGTGTTTCAGCGCCAGCTTGTACGCCTTCTGCGCACCGACGGTGAGGCCGCTGCGGCCGGACACTGTAATGAGCACGCTCTCGGCGGCGCGGATGCCCTCGTGCAGACCCAGCTCAAAATCAAACAGACCCGGCGTGTCGATCAGATTTATTTTTACGCCGTCATACTCGACAGGCGCTACGGCCAGCGACAAGGATGCGCGGCGCTTGGCCTCCTCGGGGTCGTAATCGCATACGGTGTTCCCGTCTTCCACACGGCCCAGGCGGTCGGTGCTCTTGGCGGTAAACAGCAGCGCTTCGGCGAGGCTGGTTTTCCCGGCGCCGCCGTGGCCCGCTATGAGGACGTTTCGGATGTGATCGTTTGCGTAATTCATAAACAACAACCCTCTTTTCCGCCCTGCGCAAAACGCATGGCAGCAACTTATACAAAAATATTATCACAATCGCGTCGCTTTTTAAAGATAATGTTGTAAAAAAAGAAAAAATCTTACGTACAATCTTCCAGCATAAGATTGTATAGTTTGACAAGAGGTTTTCAACAATGGCTGCCCGGCGCAAACAATAAGCCGTCCTCGTGCCTGCGGCGCAGACAAAATGCAGAAAAACACATACCGCCGCGCTTTCGTCAAAAAAAGCTGGTATGCGGACGATGTGCATGATAAAATGATGCCACAAGGCGGGCCGGCACCAAAGGCGCCCGCGGAACATCGAGCCGGGCGCGTTCAGCCGTCCGGAGAAAGGGACGCGTTATGACGGCATATGAAAAAAGCCTGGAGGTCCTGCGCGAGCTTTTCGAAAAGGACTGCACCTTCGTATTGGCGACCGCGCGGGAGAACGTTCCTTCGCAGCGGGTGGTGGACGCCTGTTATATGGGCGGCGCATTCTGGGTGGTCACGCACGGCCGTTCCGCCAAAGTGCGGGAGATGAAAGCAAACCCCTGTGTTTCGCTCTGCAGCAGTTTTCACACCTTTAAGTGCAAAGCCCATTTCATGGGACATCCGCTGCTGCCTGCCAACCAGGCGGCGCGCGAAGCGCTGGCGGGGGCGTTCGAGCCGTGGCACTTTGCCTGCAACGATGAAGGCGACTCCAACCTGTGTTATCTGCGCATCGTACCGGAGAGCGGTTTTTTCCACAAGGACGGGACAGGCTACCGGGTGGATTTCATCAACGGGACGGCGGCGGAATTCCCCTTTACAGCTCAGGTCGAAATGGCTTTACAGCCGCGCGCAAATATTCCGGTATTCTGAAAAGGGCGGGAGCACACAAGGCTCCCGCCCTTATATTACATCTATAAAAGCCTCAGACGACAAACCCGCCGTTGGGCGCCAATACCTGCCCCGTGAAAAAAGCGCCCGCGTCCGATGCGAGAAACGCGACGGCAGCGGCCACGTCCTCCGGCGCGCCCAGACGGCACAGCGGCGTTTCCTCTGCAAGCGCCGCCTTATCCTCCGGGGAGAAAACAGCCATCATATCCGTTTCCACTACGCCCGGCGCCACACAATTTACCGTTATTCCGCTTGGGCCTTCCTCCTTGGCCAATGCCTTGGTAAAGCCGATAAGCGCCGCCTTTGCCGCGGAATAGTGCACCTCGCAGGAGGCCCCCACCTGCCCCCACATGGAAGAAATATTGATGATGCGGCCCCACTTTTGGCGTATCATATGCGGCAGCGCGGCCTGGCAGCAGTGGAACGCGCCTTTCACGCATACGCCGAACATGGCGTCCCACTCAGCCGCAGTGATATCTGTGAACAGCTTCTGCTGTGCAACGCCCGCATTATTGACAAGGATGTCCGCCGGCCCCAGCGTCTGCTCTACCTGCGCAAACATCGTGCGCACCGCCGCTTCGTCAGAGACATCTGCACAGAATACTGCCGCCGTGCCGCCCGCAGCGCGGATACGAGCCGCCACGCTTTCGGCACTGTCCCGCCGGGTGCGGCAGCACACGGCCACACGGCACCCCTGCGCGGCCAGCGCCAGCGCTGCGGCTGCGCCGATGCCGCGGGAAGCTCCTGTCACGATTGCGGTTTTTTCCATTTCGGCTTGCTCCCCTCTCTGCGCCTGCGGCGCAGCTCTTCAAAAAACGCCGCCAGCAGCGCGGCGCATTCGTCCTCCAGCAGCCCGCCCTCCACCTGGGGGCGGTGATTGAAAGGCAGCGCAAACAGATCCGTTACGCTGCCGCAGCAACCCGCCTTTGCATCCCGTGCGCCGTACACGACGCGCTTGATACGGCTGTTGACGATGGCCCCTGCGCACATGGGGCACGGCTCCAGCGTCACAAATAACTCGCATTGCCACAGCCGCCAGCCGCCCAAAGCGCGGCATGCCGCGTCTATGGCCAGCAGCTCGGCGTGATGCGTGGCATTCTTGCCGGTCTCCCGCGTGTTGTGTGCCACCGCCACAGGCTCCCCGTCCTTCGCCACTACCGCGCCTACAGGCACCTCGCCCAACGCAGCGGCTTTTTCCGCTTCGGCCAGCGCCAGACGCATCAACGTGATATCATCCATATGAAACCAACTTTCCTTATTTCGCGAACAGCGGCCATGCCGCGCGCAGCGCCATGCACGCCATCACCAGCGGGAACAGCGGCGCAGACGCCAGGCGCTCCAGACGGCTCTGGCGGTTCTTGGGGTCGTATACCCGGGGGATGGGCCTGAAACGGCGCATTACGCCCAGGCGGCGAATGGCCGCAAGACACACCACGGCCCCCACGCAGAACACGGCCACCAGGTATCCCGCAAACGCAAAGGCGGACACACCGTCCATCTTCTGCGCCGCATATAAAAAAAGAAACGACATTGTGTTATAAGCAAAGTGCAACGCCATTCCCAGCGCCAGAGAGCCGGTACAGTAGGCCGCCAGCCCCATGAGCACCGACAGGATGAACAGAGACGGCATCTGCGCGATATCGCCGTGCAGCAGCGTGAACACCACACTGGATACAACGATGGAAAACCATGTTCCCCAGCGGGAAAGCACTGCCTGCATGGCGCCGCGCACCAGCAGCTCCTCCAGTACGGCGGGTACCACACACATGCCGATGAAATACAAAAACGTGGCAAATCCGCTTTGTGGCAGACGGATGGCCTCCGGCGCGCGGTACCGGGTGAACGCGGCCAGCAGCCGCTGCAAAAGCGTAGTAAGCAGGCTGCATAGAAAGCCCGCCCCTAAAAACACCGGCACGAACAGCCACAGCCGCCCGTCCCGAGGCATCTGCACCGAAATCCGCAGGCGCATGGGCGTAGCGCGCACTCCCACGGCCAGCAGCCAGAACGCTGCCGCCAACCCGGCGGCGGGCAGAAGAACGTTGAATACGCCCAGCACCCACTCAGGCACAGCAATGGGGTTTTCCAGCGTAGCGCTTTTGTTGAACAGGCGCAGCAGCTGCCCTACGGCCAAACGCAGCAGCGCCGTGACGCCCAAATACACCGCCGCCGCCAGCGCCGTCAGGTTCGCCGCATAGCGCAGCGGGTCATTCTGTTGTTTGCGCGCCATCCCGCAGCCACCTCCCTCTGTTTATTCCGCCGGCCCGCGCGGGGCCCGCGCCGATGATATCCAGCTTCTATATTACAATATTCCGGCAAAAAAAACCACTGTGAAATCGCATCGCGTTTTCACAGCGGAAATATTTTTATGAAGGACTCACCGGGAGAAGCGGCGAATCAAAACAACCGCGCTGGTTCAGGCATATGCACGGGAAACGGAAGCGTAAACAGCCTCAGAGGTATCCTCCCCTTCGATCCACCCGGTGTAGGACACGCGGACCGTATCGCCTTTTTTCAGCTCCTCCGGAAAAGACTTTCCCGGCACAGCTTCAAATTTCAGTGTCCGGCCGTCGGCGGCGGCCAGCGTCAGTGCGGTATCGCTCACGGCACGCACCGTACCGAGCACGGCGCTCTTATTGGCATCTTTCCGGGCCGTGACCTCCAGTGACAGAAGCTGTGCGGAACGGGTGGATTCCCCGCTGATGCAACCGGAATAAGTGACGCGCACACCATCTCCCGGCTCCACTCCGCCCTGCTGCCCGGTGAGGGATTTCCCCGTGTAGAAGGCAAGTACACGTCCGTCCGCCGTACATACCCCGATGCTGCCCTGTTTGCTGTTCACGGAACACACCGTGCCCCGCACAGCCTGTGCATCCGCCAGCTTTTCCGCCTGCACACGCAGCAGCATGGCATGGGATGTATCCTCCGGCGCGGCGCTGCCCGAATAGCTCAGCACCGCGCAGCTTCCCGCGCGCAGGCCATCCGGCATATCCACCTCGGCGAAGCCCAGCGCGAAGATATAACGTTCCCCTGTATCTGCCAAAAAGGTGATCGTATCCGCCTTTTCATCCACGGCGCGGATACGTCCCGCCAGGGTGAACACATCTCCCTCCGATACGCGCGCTGTCACACGGCTCACCACCGCGCCGTCCGGTGCGCCATCAAAATACACGCGCGCCCACATTCCCTCGCGTGGTTCGCCCTTCAGCGCACGTACGCTCCGGCCCGCCGCAAAGGTGTAGGTTTCACCGCCCGCCGTCCGAAGTGTGATGCTCTCTTCATCGAACGCCGTTACAACGCCGTCGGCCGTGCTCCCCATCGAAAGGGAGTCGGGCTGCGTTTCCTGCGCGGCCTCTATGCGCAGCAGCTTTACATTTCGGGCGTTGGTGTCCGTCAAAACGCCGTCGTACCAGATGCGCACATACTGGCCGGCCTGTACGCCGCCTTCTACCATGTCCTCGGCGCCGTCCATACGGAACACATACTCTCCGCCGCCTGCGGCACGGAGGATGAACTGTCCGTCCGAGGCGTCCAGTACCACGCCTTCTTCTTTTTTAGCTCCCTCGGGAAGCACCGTTCCCGCCTGAGGGTCCTGTATGGGCCGCCCTCCGCCGGACCCGGCGCATGCCTGCAGCCCCAACACCAGCATCAGGCACAGCGCTGCTGTCAGCACCGCTACACATCTTTTCTTCATTGCTCTCAAACCCACATCTGCAACCCTTCCTGCCAAACCTCCACGGTCCGCGGCATACTTTATCATTGTATGCAAAAACGGCACATGATATCCCGCCGCCGCAGTATCGCTGACATTGTCTTTCCATTATAGTAGACGCGCCCGCATCCGGTTTCATTTCAAAAAAAATCTTAAAAATCTATGACAATCTTCCAAGCACACCGGAACGGACCGTCGGAAGCATTTTTGCCGCGGCACAATAAAAAACGGCCATACGGATCGCTCCGCATGGCCGTTTTCCGGTTTTAAATCACTCGGCGTCCTCGCCGTCCGCTTCGCTGCCGGAGAGCAGCGCCTTCATCGAAAGGCTGATGCGCTTTTTCTCGAAGTCCACATCGGTGAGTTTCACTTCCACTTCCTGGCCTACGCTCAGCACATCGGAGACCTTCTCAACACGCTCGTTGGAAATCTCACTGATATGCACCAGGCCGTCGATGCCCGGCAGGATGCGCACAAATGCGCCGAACTTGGTGATGGACACCACGGGCGCCTTGAACACGCTGCCGATGGGATATTCGGCCTTGAATTTCTCCCAGGGATTGTCCTCGGCTTTCTTATAGCCCAGAGACACTTTTTTGTTCTCGGTGTCAATATCCTTGACGTACACATCGATGGTATCGCCGACGCTCACGACCTCGGACGGATGCTTGATGCGGTTCCAGGACAGTTCGCTGATATGCACCAGGCCGTCCACGCCGCCGATATCCACGAACGCACCGTAGTTGGTCAGGCTCTTGACAACGCCCGTGTACTGCTTGCCGATTTCCACATTGGCCCAGAACTCCTCGCGCTTGGCGTCGTTCTCGGCGGCCAGGACCTCGCGGATGGAACCCACGATGTGGCGGCCTTCGCACTGCTTCATCTTCAGGCGGACATTCGTTTTCACCAGGGCGGTATAATCCTCGCCATGGCGCAGCGTGGCCTGGGAGCGCGGCACGAACACGCGCACGTTATTCACCAGCACCACAACGCCGCCGGAGTTGGCCTCGGTGACGAAGCCCTCCAGGATCTCGCCGCTCTCGACAGCGGCGGCAACGGCCTCGCGGCCCTTGTTCTCATCCAGACGCTTTTTGGAAAGATAGACGACGCCTTCCTGGTCGTTTACCTTTGTTACGATGAGGTCGAGCTCGTCACCTTTCTTGACCAGATCCTCCGCTTTGGCGGACGGGTCATTGGTGAGTTCCTCGAGCTTGACGAAACCGGTCTGCTTCGTGCCGATATCCACCTGGATCTCGCTGGGGGAAACGCCGGTGACGATGCCCTTTACGACCTTTCCATTGTATACCGGCTTCAAGGAAGCGTCGATCATTTCCTCAAAGCTCAATTCCTCTTCACGAATTTCCTCGCTCATACTGCTCAGTACCTCCTCAATAATAGACGAGGGCGTGGATGCACCCGCCGTCACTCCCACCGTGCCTGCGCCGCGCCACCACGCGGGGTCCAGCTCCTGTGCTGTCTCCACGGCGGCGGCCTTTGTATGGCGCCCGGCAACGGATACGAGTTTCTGGGTGTTGGAGGACTGCCGCCCGCCGATGACGACCATCAGGTCGCATTGGCGCGCAAGGCACTCCGCCTCATGCTGCCTCGCCCATGTTGCATTACATATTGTATCAAATATGCTCGGATTTGTATATACTTTTTTGAGAAACTCTACGCATTCTTGCCACTTTTTCACCTCAAAAGTGGTTTGAGCTACCACAAAAATTCCATTTTTGGTATTTTCTGGAGTTAAAAGTGCTTTTAACTCCTCCAAATCGGCAAAAACAAATACACTGCCCCGTGTGTGTCCCACGATGCCCTGCACCTCGGGATGGTTTTCGTCGCCTGCGACCAGCAGGGTCCTGCCCTCCTCACCCGCCCTGCGGGCCAGGCGGTGGATCTTGGCCACAAAGGGGCAGGTGGCGTCATGCACCACAAGGCCCCGGGCCCCAAGCGCATCGTACACGCACTGCGGCACGCCGTGGCTGCGCACCACCACCTCGTAGCCGTCGGGCACCTGTTCGGGTGTATCCACGGTAACGGCGCCCCGGGCCGCAAGGTCCGCCACGCATTGAGGATTATGGATGAGCGGCCCCAGCGTAGCCACCCGCACGCCCTGCTCCAGCAGGCCGTAGGTGAGCTTTACCGCACGGTCCACTCCGAAGCAGAAGCCCGCCGTCTTTGCCTTAATGATCTTCATATCACAGCTCCTTGGAAAAAGGGCGCCGCAGGCAGCGCACTTTCTCTTTTACACTTTTATAAGTATTGCCGGTTTTCCTCCAGCAGCTTTTCCAGCTCTTCCGCCAGCAACGCCTTGCATTCGCGCAGGCGGGCGGCGCTGCGCGGCTCGCCCAGCTTCAATTTTTCCGCGGGGATCGGCTTGCCGAACACTACGGTGCAGCGGCCGAACACCCGCATTTTTCCGCCTTTGTAGATGATACGGCAGGGGATCATATCCACGCCCGCTTCGGCCGCAATGACAAATGCTCCGCTCTTCAGCTTACCCAGGTTGCCTTCCTTGGTACGCGTGCCCTCGGGGAAGACCAGCGCCCCGCGGCCCTCGCGCACCTCGCGCACAGTGTTTTCCACCACTGTGGCGTCGCCCTTTCCCCGGCGCACACAAACGACGCCCACATGCCGCCAGGCCCAGTTCAGCAGGCGGCTGATCTCGAACAGCTCTTCTTTGGCCATGATGACCATGGGCCTGCCCCAAAACCGGGCAATAACGACGAATACAGGGTCGATGGCGGAGATGTGGTTGGGCGCGATGACGAAGCCCCTGTCATGGATGAGGTTCTCCCTTCCGATGACCCGGATCCGGAACGCGATGTGCCACACCAGCCACGCCAACGGCACGATGATCCAGTAAAACCACATCGTTATCCCTCCTGCCCCAGACGCGCGCGGATGGTGGACAGCAGCAGCGCGAACGCATCGTCGAAGGTAAAGCCCGTGGTGTCCACGGTAACGGCATCCGCAGCGGGGCGCAGCGGCGCGGCGGCACGGTGGGTGTCGTTATAGTCCCGCCGTTCCACATCCGCCAGCACCTGCTCGTAGCTCACCCATTCCCCGCGGGCAATCAATTCATCGTAGCGGCGCCGGGCGCGGTCTCCCGCGCTGGCCGTCAGAAATATCTTCACCTGCGCACCGGGCAGCACCACAGTACCGATGTCGCGCCCATCCATAAGCACATTGTTATCCTTTGCCAATGCACGCTGGGCGTCCAGCAGGAACGCGCGCACCGACGGGTGTGCCGAAACATGGGATGCAGCCATGGACACCTCCTCGGTGCGGATGAGGCCGGAAACGTCCTCCCCGTTCAAAAACATATGCTGCACACCGTCCACATAGCGCATCTCCAGCCGGATGCCCGGCAGGAGCGCCGCCACGGCATCCTCATCCTCGGTGTCTGCGCCGCTGCGCAGCACATGCAGCCCGATGGTACGGTACATGGCGCCGGTATCGACATAAATGTAGCCAAGCTCCGCGGCAAGCCGCCGCGACAGACTGGATTTGCCCGCACCGGACGGGCCGTCGATGGCAATGGAAATCATATTTTTCTCCTCTTCCCCCCCAGGACGCTCCGCACTGCGGCATGCGCCCGGTCATGATTGACAGCCGTCCGGCCGATTACAGATGGCTTGCCGCCGCATATGCTGTGGCGAACGCGATTCCCAGGTTGTAGCCGCCCGTGTACGCGTCCACATCCAGCACCTCGCCCGCGAAATACAGCCCCGGACACAGCTTGCTCTGCATTGTTTTGGGGTCCACTTCCTTTACGCTGACGCCGCCGCTGGTAACGACGGCATGGGCAAGGTCGCCCTTTCCGGCCAGCTCGACCGGGAACGCTTTCAGCAGCTCCACCAGGCGCCGGCGCTCCTCCCGAGTGATCTGGTTCACCTTGCGCTGCGGGTCCATGCCCCACACGTCCAGCATCACAGGCTGCATGGAGGCCGGAAGCAGCTTCACAAGGCAGTTCGCAGCCTCCCGGTTCGCAAGAAGCGCAAAGTCCTCGGAGACGCGCTTATAAAGCTTTTCCGGCGGCAGCGCAGGCTTGAGGTCAATACAGACGCGGTAGCCGTATTTTTTCATATCCCGGATGTGTGCGCTGGCGGAAAGCACCAGCGGCCCGGACATGCCGAAATGCGTGAACAGCATCTCACCCTGCTCGCAAAACAGCGCCTTTTTTCCTTCGTACAGTGTGAGCGCCACATTTTTAAGGGAAAGACCCATCATACGCCTGCACACCCCTCCGCGCTCCACCAGGGAAACAAGGCTCGGCTCCGGCGGCATTACGGTGTGGCCCGCCTGCCGTGCGAAACGGTAGCCGTCGCCCGTGGAGCCCGTCACCGGATAAGACACGCCGCCCGTTGCCACGAGCACGGCCCCGGCACGCAGCGCTTCGCCGCTCTGCAGGCGCACGCCCGTGCAGCGGCCGTTCTCCAACATCAGCTCCCGTGCGCCCTCGTACCGCAGACGCGCACCCTTCGCCCAGCGCAGCAGAGCGTCCAGCACGTCCTGCGCGCGGTCGCTCTGAGGAAATACCCGCCGCCCCCGCTCCGTTTTAAGCGGCACGCCCAGCCCTTTTTCCAGCAGCTCCATCACGAAAGCGGGCGGGCAGGCGTTGAGCGCCGAATACAAAAAACGCGGATTGCGGCGCACATTTTTCAAAAACTCATCCGGACCGCAGTTGTTGGTGACATTGCACCGCCCCTTGCCTGTAATGAGCAGCTTTTTGCCCGGCGCGTCCATATGCTCCAGAACCGTGACGCGTTTGCCCGCGTGCACGGCAGCGCCGGCGGCAAACAGCCCGGCCGCGCCTGCTCCGATGATGATACAATCCTCCATGGCTTATCCTTCCCGCACGACGACAGTCCGCCGCGCGACCTTTTCGGCATCTTTTGCATCAGGGAAGCCGTCCGGGACGGCCTCAGCAAAAACGCGGCGGAGTTTTGTCCCCGAAGCCGCGTTTGAGAAAAGCGCAAGCACGGCAGACCAAAATATCCGCGAAATGTGCAGCCGCCCGGACCGGACCGCGCATCAAACGCCCGCCACGCTTTTGGCTGGCGGGGAACTGCCGCGGTTTTCCGCGATGCAATATTTCAGGCCCATGCGCAAAAGCGCATCAGCGCACGAAGTGCGCGCAGCCGCGCAAGCGGCGGGTTTGAGGTTATTATACCATCAATCCCCTTGTGCAACAACCGTTTTCCCTCAGCTCCCGCGGCAGCCGGCCGCCATATGCCAAACATTATTATAACGGCCCGTGCAGAAATACTCAACCTCTCATGCTTATTTCACCCTTCAGCACGCACATGTGCCGCCCGTGTTGCGCACGCAGTACTTATAGTGATATAATAATATACAATTGTGACCATAGCCGTGCGCGGTACATCTGCACGGCTGCCAAGCAAACGGCGCCCGGCCCCGGCGCGCCGCAAAAGGAGACAAGCCATGTCGAAACTGAAAAAGCTGCTGCCGAAGCGGGATCTGCGCGCACGGTGGCTGTGGGTACTGGCGCTGGCCCTCACTGCCGTCAAGCTGGGCCTGTGCAGCTTCCAGCTCATCGTCGCCTCGCCGGATCTTTCCCCCATCGACGACACGCTGATGTTCAACCTTGCCAAGAGCATCTCCGCCGGGAACTGGCTGGGAGAATACGATTGGCTCACGTTGGGCAAGCATTCGTTTTATGCGCTCTGGCTGGCGTTTTTGAACCTGCTGCACGTCAACATCGTCGTAGGCGGTCAGGCGTTGTTCGCGGTGAGCTGCCTGGTGCTGCTGGCGGCGCTGAAGCCCGTGATGCGCACAAACTGGGGACGGCTGTTCGTATTCGCCGTCACGCTGTATACCCCGGCCTCCTGGGCGGAAAATACGCTGCGCGTCTACCGCGACAATATCTATCCCTCCCTGGTGCTGCTGGCGCTGGCAGGACTATTGGGCGCATTCACGCGCTTTCGGGAAAAACCGCTGCGCGCGCTGCCTTATTATGTTGCCGCCGGCCTTTCCCTTGCGGCGGCCTGGCTGTGCCACGAGGACAACGCGCTGCTGCTGCCGTTCGTTCTGTGCGCGGCGGCGGTTTATCTTGCTTATCTGTTTCTGGACAAAAGCATTGCGCACAAAAAGAGCCGCCTGGCGCTGCTGCTGGTACCATTAGCGCTGTGGGGCGGCGGCATCGCGGCCTGGTGCGGCATGAACTACAAGTATTATGGCCGTTTTATCATCAGCGATTTCACTTCCAGCGAATTCAATGACGCCATGGGTGCGCTGTCCCGCGCGTATCCGGATGACCAGAAGCGCTACGAGCTCATCCCTTTGTCCACACGCCTTGCATTGTATGAAGTATCCCCCACCTTCGCCAAACTTCAGGATGTGCTGGAGACGCCCGAGATGTACAACGGCTACGGCGACCCGGAAACAGGCGAGCTGAATTCCGGCGGCATCCATTGGGTACTGCGCAAGGCCGCCTGGACGGCCGGTTACTACGACACGGCCCAGGACGCAGAAAACTTCTGGCGCGCGGTGGCCGACGAGATAAACGCCGCCTGTGATGCAGGGCTTGTCCCCGCCGGGCGCAGACACAGCGGTGTGTTTTCTCCGATCAAGGCGGAATATGTCGCCCCTACCATCGGTAAATTTTTTGACGAGGTCAAGGTGTTCGTTCTCTTCGAGCAGACCGAACCGACCCAGATACTTTCCATCGCCCGGCCCGACCAAACTGAAGAATGGGAGAGTTATCTGCACTGCCAGAGCACCATCGCCGCACAGGCCAACACCGATCTGCCCTACTTTGCGCCTCTCAATCAAATTGCCTACAAGCTGCTGAATCTTGTAACCTGGGTGCAGCGCATCCTGCTTTGGCCCATGCTGCTGCTCACCGTGCTGTGGCTTGTGCGGTATGCGCCCGCTTGCGTACGCGGACTGAAAAAAAAGCAGCCGCCTGCGGACCTTGCGGGCAGCGTGCTGATGCTGGGCTTCTTCCTCACCGGGCTTCTGCGCATGGCTGCTATTGCCTATCTCATGGCCGTGACGCTTTCATTCGACATCTATCTGATGTACCTCTCGGCAGCCTGTGCGCCCATGCTGGCGTTTCTGGCTTACGGCACGGCCAAATGGTTCGAGGGGCACGCCTTGTCCGCTTCCCCGTACAGCCTTAAATAAGAAAGGACGTTCTTCAACATGAAAGACTATATCAAGATCGCCCGTCCGGACCACTGGATCAAAAACCTGTTCATCTTCCCCGGCACGCTGTTCGCGCTGCTGCTGGTAGGCTGGAAGGGCTCCTACGGCGGCCTGGCCGGTATCGCGCTGGTCAGTTTCTTCTGCACCTGCATGATCGCCTCGGCCAACTATGTCATCAACGAATGGCTGGACGCCCGATTCGACAAGTACCATCCCACCAAGAAAAAACGCCCCGTGGTGCAGAACACCATGAGCGGAAAAATCGTTGCCGCGGAATATGCGGTGCTGGCCGCGGTTGGGCTTGGCGCTTCGCTGCTGGTGAACATCCCGTTCTTTGTATGCGAGCTGTGGCTGCTGGTGATGGGTGTTCTGTACAATGTCAAGCCCTTCCGCACCAAGGATATCGCGTATCTGGACGTACTGTCGGAGTCCATCAACAATGCCATCCGCCTGCTGCTGGGCTGGTTTTTCGTAACGGCGGACTATCTGCCGCCGGTCACCATCGTGCTGGGCTACTGGCTGGGCGGCGCGTTTCTCATGGCCATCAAGCGCTATGCCGAATACCGTATGATCGGCGACAAAAGCACCGCCGCGCTGTACCGCAAATCCTTCGGCCAGTACACCGAACAATCTCTCCTGATCTCTGCGTTCTTTTACGCCATGTGTTCGCTGTTTCTGTGCGGTATCTTCATCATCAAATACAAGATCGAGCTGCTGCTGGTGGTCCCCTTCCTGTGCGGGCTGTTCTGTTTTTACTTTCATCTTGCCTTCAAAAAGGATTCCGCCGTGCAGAAGCCGGAGAAGCTTTACCGGGAGAAAGGGCTGCTGGTGTACATGATCATTCTGGCCGCCGTATTCATTCTGGCGCTGTTCATCAAGATCCCGGCGCTGGAGGTCTTTCTCGACTCCAAAATCATCGGCTTGTAATGGTGCGCCGCCATGAACGTATACGACTTTGACGACACAATCTTTCGCGGCGACAGCACCCGCGCTTTCTGGGCCTACTGCCTGAAGCGCGCGCCGGGGCTGGCACGCTTTCTGCCCCGGCAGTGCGCCGCCGCCGTGCGCTATGCGCTGGGCCGCACGGCTAAGGAAGCGTTCAAGGAAGCGTTTTTTTCCTTTTTGCAGGGCGTGCCGGACGCGGACGCCTGGGCGGAGGATTTCTGGCGCACGCATGAACGCCGGTTCCGCCCGTGGTATCTGGCCCAGAAGCAGCCGGACGACCTGGTCGTTTCTGCCTCACCGGAATTTCTGCTGGCGCCCGCCTGCCGCAGGCTGGGTATCCGCCCGCCCATCGCCTCCCGTGTAGATGCGCGCACCGGGCGTTACACGGGCCTCAACTGCAAGGGAGCGGAAAAGGTGTCGCGTTTCCGGGAGCAATATCCGGATGCGGAGATCGGGCAGTTTTATTCCGATTCCCGCTCAGACGCGCCGTTGGCGCACCTGGCACGCCGCGCCTTTCTGGTCCGGGGAGATTCTTACACCTCATGGGAGGTGTAAGGCTCCGTTCCCGCGCGGCTGCGGCAGATATTTTCAGCACAACAAAAGCGCGCCCTGAGCAGGCCAACAGGCCGATTCAGGGCACGCTTTTTCAATTTGACGTTTCCGCCAGCCGCGCAGCCGGTCAATCTCTGCCGCGGGAAGCGCCCATGGCTGTGCGGCCGGCGGGCACGCCTTCCGCGCGGCCTCCCTGCACTACGCGCAGCGCGGGCGCAGGCTCCCGCGTCATGGCCGGGCCGTGTACGGGCCGCGGCTGCTGCACGCGGGGCATAAGGCCCTGCTGCGCCGCGAGCATGGCAGCACGGCGGCGTGCCAGCCTGCGCTTTTTGCGCTGCGCCTTAACGTACGCCACATAAGCGATGCGCCCGGCCACCAGAGCGGCCAGTAAAAGAAAGATACAAAACAGCACGCCCAGCACCTTGAGCGCGACCTCCCACCAAGCGGGCCTGTCCACAAATTCCTTCGCATTGGCGTCCAAAAGCGCGGACACTGCGCTCTCGTCGATGCCCAACGTATAAACGCCGATCTCGCGGTTCATACAGCTCCCGGCCGAAAGGCCCTCCCTCAGGCTGACCGTCATTGCTGCGGTGAACGGCTCGTCCACCATGTAGCGCTCCGGCGTATCAAACGTGACCTGCACGTCATCCGCAGCCAGCGCACTGTGGAGCAGGAACGTGTAGCCCTCCTCCGAAAGGGCCAGCGGCGCGCTGCCCACCGAGGGCGCTCCTTCGGCGTAATACACCGGCACCTGCGGGGACGTAATATCCGAAGCCGCCAGCGTGACGGGCGTGAAATGATCGAAGCAATAATCCAGCAATGCGATGCTGTCGGAAAACTTGTCATACTTTTTTGCGCTTCCCATCACCACGCAGATCAGACTTCTGCCGCTGCGGGTGACGGTTTCCACCATCGTGTAGCCCGCCTCCTCCGTCCAGCCGCTCTTACCGCCGGTGGTGCCCTCATACTGGTATTTGTTCGTTACCAGCATGCAGTTATCGGTGCCAAACAGACGCTCCTGCTCCTGCTTGTTGGTGGGCTGCATGGTATAGGACGTTGCGCCGAACAACTCGGAAAAGCCCGGCACCGTCATCGCCCACTGTGTCAGGCGGGCCATGTCGTAGGGTGTGGTGTAGTGGTCGGCGCTGTGCAGGCCGTTGGCATTTACAAAATGGGTGCCCGCCAGGCCCAGCTCCGCGGCTTTGGCGTTCATCAACTCCACAAACGCCTCCATGCTGCCGGCGGTGTACTCTGCCAGCACATTGGCCGCGTCGTTGGCACTGGCCAGGATCGTGGCATGGAACAGATCGTTGAGAGACACGACCTCTCCCGGCTGCAGCGCGACATGGGACGAGCCCGCCTCCAGCGAATAGACCGCGTCCGGGCTGACCGTGACCTGCTGCGTCATGTCGCCGCCGCATTTTTCCATAGCCAGCGCCAGCGTCATAATCTTCGTGATACTGGCTGGATAATTCCGCTCGGCGCCGCCCTTCTGTACGAGCACCTGCCCCGTCTGTGCATCCATGACAAGGTATGCGTGCGCCGTCACCTCCGGCGGCACGGTGCTGCTTTCGGCGTACACCGGCCAAGCCAGACCCGCCGCCAGCGCCAGCGTCAGGATCATCCCCAGCAGTTTCTTCACTTGCCGCACTCCTCACCTCTGCTTTCAGCGCTTCCACCGAAAACAAGTTAAAGTTATCAATGGTATTATACAATTTGTATATCACAAGTGCAAGCCTTCCGCCGCCTATTTCCAGTGTTTTCACATTTTCGGCGGCTCATGCCTGCCCGGCCAGCGTTTTCGCCAGCGCCAGCAGCGCTTCCGGGAAGTTGATCTGCGGCGCGGCGATGACCGCGTCCAGCAGGCCCCGCAGGACCCATGCCTGCCGTCCGCCCCGAATGTGCGCCGCCGTCAGCTCCGCACTGGTGACGGCGAGCTGGGCGGGAAGATAAGGCTCACGGGAGAGGCGCAGCGCCGCGTACAGTGCGGGCTGGCTGTTCCAGCGCGGGTCCGCCAGAGCCAGCGTGCGCGCGGCAGCGTCATAGTCCAGCGCCTCCGGCAGGCGGCTCAGCACACGCTTCAGCTGCTGCCGGTCCGCGGGCGGTGTTTTGCGGGCAGCAAGCACGTCCAGAGCAGCCATCAGCTCCGGCAGAGCGGCGTCCAGTTCCAGCGCGGCGCACAGGGATGCGTCCCGCACGGCGGATGTCCCGCACCGCCGCAGATACAGCCACCACCGCGCCATAGGCACGGCGGGCGCCTCCGCCAGGCCATGCAGACAGGGCGCGCGCTGCGGCAGCCCGAAAGATGCATACGCCCCTGCGGCGCACAAAACGCCCAGTGCCTCGGGTGCGCCGGAGAGCAAAAGCCGCTGTGCCGCTGCACCCGCCGCGCGCCCGGACAGGCTCCGCACGCCCGGCGCAGCCCCGGCCGCAGCCAGCAGCGTGTCCGCCTCCAGCTCCAGTCCCTGCTCCGCTGCCAGCACGAACAGCTCCAGCACCCGCCGCGCATCCGCTGCATAGTAGGCCTCCGGGTCGTCCGCCGTGCAGCGGAGCACACCGCCCCATATCATATGCGCGCCTTCAAACGCTACATCCATCCGTATCCGCGCCCCTTTGCTTCCGGTTTTGTTTTTTCCAGTATACCAGAAAATGCCCTTTCCGGCCAAATTTACGGGAAATTGTTTATTTTACCATCAAATCAATATATAATGTTAAAAGAACAAGGCGTATTTTTACGAGGTGATAGATATGAACGCATTCGACAGCAAACTGCTGGACGGCAAAACCAAGCTGCACTTTGTGGGCATTGGCGGCAGCGGCATGTTCCCGCTGGTGCAGATCCTGCATGAAGTGGGCTATGAGATCACAGGCTCGGACGTGAACGAGGGCGATATCATCGACCGCGAGCGCAAGCTGGGCATCCCGATCTCCATGGGACACAAGGCCGAAAACGTGCACGGAGCCGAGCTGGTGGTGTATACCGCCGCCATCATGAAGGGCAACCCGGAGATCGAAGAGGCCCACCGGCTGGGTATCCCCACCGTGGAGCGCAGCATCCTTCTGGGTTATGTGGCCAACACCTACCCCCATCCCATCTGCATCGCGGGCACACACGGAAAAACCACCACCACGGCTATGACAACGCAGATCATGGTGATGGCTCACGCGGACCCCGCCGCCGTCATCGGCGGCAAGCTGCCGCTCATCGACGCCTACGGCCGCTACGGCACAGGGCGCGAGATCGTGGTGGAGGCATGCGAATACAGCAACACCTTCCTGCATCTGGTGCCCTATATCTCGGTGCTCCTGAACGTGGACGCGGACCATCTGGAATTCTTCAAGACCATGGAGAACCTGGAGGAATCCTTCCGCAAATTCGCACTGCTCACCACGCACACCGTCATTGCCAACCTGGACGACGCCAATACCGTTAAGGTCATACACAATCTGGACCGCCACATCCGCACCATCGGCATCGACACGCCCGCGGATTACCGCGCCGTGCATGTGCGCGAATACCGCCCATCGTTCTTCTGCTTCGACGTGCAGGTACTGGGTGTGCCCGCAGTGCACATTGAACTTTCGGTGCCCGGACGCCACAATGTGTACAATGCGCTGGCCGCTTTCGCATGCGCCACGATGTCCGGCTGCACGGCCGACGAGTGCGCCCGGGGCATCAACGCATTCCGGGGCGCCGGCCGCCGCTTTGAGTTTCTGGGAGAGGTAAACGGCGTGACCATCGCCGACGACTACGCCCATCACCCCACCGAGTTGGAGGCCACGCTGCGCGCCGCCAAGGAAATGGACTACAAACGCGTGTGGGCCGTGTTCCAGCCCTTCACCTACACCCGCACGCAGATGCTGCTGGACGATTTTGCCCGGGTGCTGCAGATCGCGGACAAAGTGGTGATGACGGAGATCATGGGCAGCCGGGAACGCGCGGAGGATTACGCCGTCCGAACAAAGGACCTTGCCGCCAAGGTCCCCGGCAGCGTGTGGTACGACACCTTTGACGAGGTCGTGGACCATGTGATGAAAAACGCCCGGCCGGGCGACCTTGTCATCACGCTGGGCTGCGGCGATATCTATAAAGCCGCAAAAAAGATGGTCGCCTGGGAAGCGTAAGGCGCACCCTGCGAAAAGCCCGGTCCCCACAGCGGGGCCGGGCTTTGCAGTTTTGCACACGGAAAAGCGGCGCCCGGCATGCAGCATGCCAGGCGCCGCTTTGTTCTGTCTGAAAGGTCCAGGGCAATACCGCACAATTCTAAGTGCCGAATTGCGCCGGCAGATTTTTTGGCAATTTAAACAAAAAACGCAGCGAATACTTTGTGTATTCACGAGGTTTTTTGTGACAGCTGCCGGAAAATATGCAAGCGGGGCGGCACTTAAGGCGACAGCCATGAATTGTGCGGTGCTGCCCTAGAACGTCTCCAGCCCGAAGCTGATTTCCAGCGCCTCGTCCACACGGCGCTGCACGTCGGGGTCTATCTGCCCCGCCCGCTCCCGCAGACGGCGCTTGTCCAACGTGCGCACCTGTTCCAGCAGGACTACGCTGTCCCGCGTGAGGCCCCCGGTGCCCGCCTTGATGCCAATGTGGGTGGGCAGGTTCGTCTTATCCTGCTTGGACGTGATAGCCGCCGCGATCACCGTGGGGCTGTGGCGGTTGCCCACGTCGTTCTGCACGATAAGTACGGGGCGCACGCCGCCTTGCTCGCTGCCAACGACAGGGCTCAGGTCGGCGTAAAATACCTCGCCGCGCTTTACTTCCTTGTGCTCCAATCAAAAACCTCCCTGCGTGAAAAACTTCCTGCTTGCCGGCAAGAATAGCTTTCCCGCGCCGGGAGGCGCTTAATCACATGCGCCAAAACACGGCACATTGTTCCGTTTTTCGCCGCGCTTACAGCACCGTCTGGCCATTCACCACCAGCCGGAAGGAAAGGCCCAGCTTTTCAGCGGCCTTGCGGCACAGCAGCATGCGCTCGAGGAATATTTCAAAATAGTCGATGACGGGCGACATACCGGTGTCCAGCTGCAGGTCCAGCACTACGGCCTTTCCGGCGGCGTCCAGCGTGGTGCTGGCCTTTTCCACCGCGTAGTTCACACGGTCGTGGATGTCAAAGGTGGCCTTGTCCCGGTTGCGCACGCGGGTGCGGCGCACGTCCGTTTTGTCAGCCAAAATCAGCGCGGCGGCCACAGCGTTCACGGGGAAGGCCGTGCTTTCGTCGTGGTTGCCGATGGCCGAACACACGGTTGCGATCTCATCCGCGGGCATGCCCAGCTTGTCCAGAATACGGAACGCCATCACCGCGCCGCTCTGGGCGTGGTCGATGCGGTTAATGACGTTGCCGATGTCGTGCATATACCCGGCGATCCACGCCAGCTCCTGCATGCGCCGGGGATAGCCCAGGTCGGCCATGATCTTTTCGGCAAAATGCGCAACGCGCGTCACGTGTGCGTAGCTGTGCTCGGTATAGCCCAGCGCGGCCAGCGCTTCGTCTGCCTTTTCAATGTAAGTGCGGATCTGTTCGTTTTGTTTGATCTCGGTTGGTGTTATCATGCTTTGTTGCTCCCATTTTTCAAATCACAGGCGGCGCGCCATTCCAGCGCGTCGCGCTCCAGCGCCCCAACAAAGGCGTCCTTGCCGTCGCAGTAGCCGTAGATGTCATAAGGGAACCGGGCCGCCAGTTCCAGCTTGAGCGCGCCGTAAGCCGCCGCGCGGGCGGGATGGGCGCGCAGATAATCCTGCACGGCCAAGTGCCGCGCAATGGCGTGCACATCGTCCGAGGCAAAAATATGCATCTGATGCGTCCGTTCATCGCCGCCCTTGCGCAGATACCTGCGTTCCGGAATGCCGAACTCGCCCAAATATTCGTAGCCCAACGCCTCGAAATCCGCGCGGCATTCATCGGCCTCCGTGACGGCCCGCACCACCGGCATAATGTCGATGACGGGCTTTGCAGCCAGCCCGGGCACCGCCGTGCTGCCGATGTGATGGATGGCCGTGAGCCGCTGTCCCAGCACCCCCGCGATGGCCTGCGCCTCCGCTTCATAAAGGCCAGGCCAGGCTGGGTCGTAAGGCACTACCGTAATGTGCTGCATTCCGGTTCCTCCTTCAGGGAGGCCGATGCCTCGCGCCGCTCCAGCACCACAAAGGCCGCGGCGGCGCCGCCCTCGTGGGTCAGCGAAAGATGCGCCGTCAGGCCGCGCGCCTGCATCAGCGCCGCCGCCCGGCCTGAAAAGGAAAAATACGGCGCGCCGTTTTCATCCCGCAGCGCCTCGGCCTCGCACAGTGCGAACTCCCGCAAAAGCCCTGTGCCAAGTGCCTTGCCGAAGGCTTCCTTTGCGGCAAAATTGGCCGCCGCCGTCTGCGGACGCATGCCCCGGCCCTCCAGCAAAGCGCGCTCCGCAGGGCCGTATACCTTTTCCAGAAAGCCCGGCCGCTTGATACTTCGCGCAACGCGCGCCTCGCTTACCATGTCCACGCCGATGCCCATGATCATCCGCCGCTCCCCCTCGTTTCCCTTCCACACTGCGCTCTAGTTTCAGTATATCCCATCCGCGTGCAAAAAGGAAGCGGAGGAATGTAAAATCCGTCGCTGCAAAATGCAAAAAAGGAAAAGAGATGCCCGGGGAAAAGCCGTGTGAAGTTCTGTTGCTTTACAGCAAACGCAGCCCCGGCAAACGCCTTTTTGCACCGCGCCCTTTCCTTTTATTTTCTTTTATCATATACCATTCCGCCGCTCCGCCATTTCCCCCGCGTCCGGCGTCCTTCTGCCAAAAAAGCCTTGCAATCCGGCGCAAAGGCTTGTATAATAAATGCGTCAAACATGTTGACTGAGAGAGTACGCGCGAGGTTCTGTCCTCCTGCAGAGAGGGGCGCCGCAGGCTGCAAGCGCCCGGGGATGGTTTCGCGCCGAAGTTCACTCACGAGTGGCTTTGCTGAAAGCTGCGGCTGGTAGGCAGAGACGGGTGTTCCCGTTACAGAACAACAGAGTGTTTGCTCTTGTACAATCGTACGGCAAAAACGTGGGTGGTACCGCGGAGTTTACGAACAGGTAAGCTTCGTCCCTGTCAAAGCGCAGGGGCGGGGCTTTTTCTTTTTCCGCTTCGTCCCGCAAAACATACAAAGGAGAGAACGGTATGAAGGAAGCATTGCAAAACATCCGGCAAAGCGCGGACGCGCTGATTGCCCAGGCGGCCGACGCCGCCGCCGTGGACGAACTGCGCGTGCGCTTTCTGGGCAAGAAGGGCGAGCTGACGGCCATTTTAAAGCAGATGGGCCGGCTTTCCGCCGAGGAACGGCCCGTCGTCGGCGCGCTGGCCAACGAGGTGCGCGAGGCCATCACAGCCGATATCGCGCGCCGCACCAAAGAGCTGGAAAGCGCGGCGCTCGCCGCGCGCCTAGCCGCAGAGGAAATCGACGTAACGCTGCCGGGCAAAGCGCCCGCGCAGGGCAAGCGCCACCCTTTCGAGCAGGTGCTGGGCGAGCTGAAGGAAATTTTTCTGGGCATGGGCTTCGACATCGTTTCCGGCCCCGAGGTGGAGCTGGACCACTACAATTTTGAAATGCTCAATATGCCCAAGAGCCACCCGGCCCGGGACACCCAGGATACGTTCTATTTCACCGAAAACGTGCTGCTGCGCACGCAGACCAGCCCCATGCAGATTCGCACGATGGAAAAGCAGAAGCCGCCCATCCGCATCATCTGCCCGGGCCGCGTTTACCGCTCCGACGCGGTGGACGCCACACACAGCCCCATTTTCCACCAGTGCGAAGGCCTTGTGGTGGATAAGGGCGTGACGTTCAGCGATTTGAAAGGCACGCTGGAGCTTTTCATCAAAAAGCTGTACGGCGAAGAAACGCGCGTGCGCTTCCGCCCGCACCACTTCCCCTACACCGAGCCGTCCGCCGAAATGGACATGAGCTGTTTTAAGTGCGGCGGCAAGGGCTGCAGCATGTGCAAGGGCGAGGGCTGGATCGAGATCCTCGGCTGCGGCATGGTGCACCCGCAGGTGCTGGAAAACTGCGGCATCGACCCCGAGGTGTATTCCGGCTTCGCCTTCGGCGTGGGGCTGGAGCGCATCGCCATGATGCGCTACGGCATCGACGATATGCGCCTGCTGTACGAAAACGACCTGCGTTTTCTCAAACAATTCTGAACAAAGGAGTGTATAGACCATGAAAATGCCGATGAACTGGGCGAAAGAGTTCGCCGAATTTGAATGCACTCCCCAGGAATTTGCCGACCGCATGACCATGAGCGGCAGCAAGGTGGAAACCTACGAGTGCGAGGCCGACGGCATAAAAAACGTCGTCGTGGGCAAAATTTTGGAGATCGTCCCCCATCCGGATTCCGACCATATGGTAGTGTGCCAGGTGGACGTGGGCCGCGATGCGCCGGTACAGATCGTCACAGGCGCAAACAACCTGAAGGTGGGCGACCTTGTGCCCGCCGCACTGCACGTGGCAAAGCTGCCCGGCGGCAAGGAGATCCGCAGGGGTAAGCTGCGCGGCGTGGAATCGGGCGGCATGCTGTGCAGCCTGTCCGAGCTGGGCCTTACTACACACGATTTTCCAAACGCCGTCGAGGACGGCATTCTGGTGCTGGACGAGGAATGGCCCGTGGGCACAGACGCTGTGAAGGCGCTTGGTATGGACGACGTGTGCGTGGATTTTGAGATCACGCCCAACCGGCCCGACTGTCTGGCCGTGCGCGGTCTGGCGCGGGAGGCCGCCGCTACCTTCGGCGTGCCCTTTCTGGACCACGAGCCGCAGGTAAAACCCGGCCACGGCGATGTGAACCGCTTTTTGAAGGTAGACATTGAAAACCCCGGACTGTGCTACCGTTATGTGGGCGCAGTGGTGGAAAACGTGCGCGTGAAGCCCAGCCCCCGCTGGATGCGCGAGCGCCTGCGCCTGTGCGGCGTGCGCCCCATCAACAACCTGGTGGACATCACCAACTATGTCATGCTGGAATACGGCCAGCCCATGCACTGCTTCGACTATAAATATGTAAACGGCGGGCACATTACCGTGCGCAACGCGAAGCCCGGCGAGGAAATTGAAACGCTGGACGGCGCAAACCGCACGCTGGGCGAGGAAATGCTCGTCATCGCCGACGAAAAAGGCCCCATCGCCGTGGCGGGTGTCATGGGCGGCGAGTTTTCCGGCGTGTATGACGACACCACCACCATCGTGTTCGAAAGCGCCATGTTCAACGGCCCCTCCGTGCGCACCACGGCCAAAAAGCTGGGCATGCGCACCGAGGCCAGCGGCCGCTATGAAAAAGGGCTGGACCCCAACGGCTGCCGCCGCTGCCTGGACCGTGCGCTGGAGCTGGTGCAGCTTCTGGACGCGGGCGACGTGGTGAACGGCGTGGTGGACGTCTGGGTGCACAAGCGCGAAGAACGCCGCATCCCCTTGCGCGTGGATGCGGTGAACCGCCTGCTGGGCACGCAGCTGGACAAAGCGCAGATGGTAAATATCCTGCTGCCGCTGGGCTTCGGGATGGACGGCGACGATATTGTCATCCCTTCCAGCCGCTGGGATATGGAGCGGGACTGCGACGTGGCCGAAGAGGTTGCCCGTTTTGTGGGCTACAACAAAATGCCCAGCACGGCCATCCGGGGCGTGGCCAGCGCCCGCCCCACCGAGCGCCAGACCTTCCATGAAACGCTGATGAACGCGCTGGTGGGCTACGGCATGTACGAGATCGAAACCTTCAGCTTTTACAGCCGAAAGGCCTTCGACGCCGTCAATCTGCCGGAAAACGACCCGCTGCGCAACGCGCTGGTCATCTCGAACCCTCTGGGCGAGGACACCAGCATCATGCGCACCACGGCGCTGCCCAGCATGATGGATGTAATCGCGCGCAACTGCAACGCCCGCGCCGCCGAGTGCGCGCTGTTTGAGGACACCACCACCTATACCCCCAACGCCGACCCGGACCAGCTCCCCACCGAGACGGAAACCCTGATGCTGGGCGCCTACGGCGCGGGCTGGGATTATCTCGGCCTGAAGGGCGTGGTGGAAAAGCTGCTGGAAACGGCCCGCGTTGCAGACGCGCGCTTTGCGCGCAACACGGCGGGCACATCGTATCATCCGGGCCGCTGCGCGGATATCTGGCTGGGCGAAGATAAGCTGGGAACCATTGGCGAGGTACACCCCGCCGTGCTGGCCAACTACGGCGTAAAGCCGCGCGTTGTGGCCGCCGAGCTGCGCATGGACGTTCTGTTCGCTCACCGCGGCGGCACCCCCGCGTTCAAGCAGCTGCCCAAGCACCCGGCCATTACCCGTGACCTTGCGCTGGTGGCGGACGACGCCGTGCCCGCGGCAGACATCGCGTCGCGCATCCGTAAGGCTGCCGGAAAAGCGCTGGAAAGCCTGACGCTGTTCGACGTATACACCGGCGAGCATATGGCTCCGGGCAAAAAGAGTCTGGCGTACAGTCTGGTTCTGCGCGCGGCGGACCGCACGCTCACCGACGAAGAAGCCGAAAACGCCGTGAAAAAGGTACTGGCGAACCTGGCGGAGATCAGCGTGGAACTGCGCAGCTGAAAATGGGGTTCGAACCGGAATGGGGCTGCCAGTAAGCCCGGCGCCAATGCTTCTCAGGCGCTGCTTTGCCGGCAGCCCCAAATACCGATTGCGGCGTTTTTGCCCCAAATGCTTGCATCGGCGGCTCTTTTAGGCTACAATATAGATTGATACCGAACGCTTTTGTAGGAGGGAATGAGAGTATGAGCGAACCGACCACCATCTTCTCCATTTACGATGATAAGGACCGCGAGATCCGCGCCGTGCTGACGGAGGTTTACCGCGCCCTGAAGGAGAAAGGCTACAACCCCATCAACCAGCTTGTGGGGTACATCCTCTCGGAAGATCCCACCTATATCACTACTTATCAGGGCGCCCGCTCCCTGATCCGCAAGATCGACCGCGACGATCTGCTGCAGGCGCTGCTGAAAAGTTACCTCGGCGAATAATCTTAAAAGGAGACCCGTTTCATGGCTTTTACACCCAAACTCACATATAAGGGCCGTCCGCTGGTGCGCTGCAAAAACGACATCTATTACGGCAGCCTGTCGGACCCGTATGTCATCTTCATGCAGGTGCTCACCAGCAAGGAAGAAAACGGCGTGCAGGTGGCGGACCGCATCCACGTTACGCTGCTGTCCACCGACACCACCAAAAGCCCCATCGAGCGCATGAAGAAGCAGAGCGATAAAAACGGCCTGTGGAGCGCGCTGGAGATCGGCACCATCTGGTTGGAGAAATCCCTGCTGGACGCGAAAAAGGAAGAGAAAAAATAATCGGCGAAGCCGGGCGGGGAAAGACTCCGCCCGGCTTTTTTGTGTACAAAAAAAGCCCCGGCGCAAAAGCGCCGGGGCTTTGGTTGCTGTTATTGCTCTGTACTGCTTAGTTCAGGATGGCCAGTTCGGTCTCCGGGTCGAACAGGTGCAGCTTCTTGGTGTTGATGGCGACCTTCACATCGGTGCCGTTCTTCGCGCTGCTGCCCGGGTTCACGCGGGCCGTCATCTTGTAATCCTTGTACTCCAGGTACAGGTAGATCTCAGAACCCATCAGCTCGGAAACTTCCACATGCGCGGTGATGGTGGCGTCCTTGTGCTTCTCCATGAACTCCTCGTCGTCCTTGATGTCCTCCGGACGGATACCGGCCTTGATCGCCTTGCCGACATAAGCATCCAGCGCGGAAGTAACCTTCTCCGGAGCGATGAGCAGCTTGTCGCCGCCCAGGTCAACATAGTAGTTGGAGCCTTCCTTCACCAGAGTAGCGTCTAGGAAGTTCATCTGCGGGCTGCCGATGAAGCCGCCGACGAACATATTGCACGGATAATCGTACAGGTTCTGCGGAGTGTCCACCTGCTGGATCAGGCCGTCCTTCATAACCACGATGCGGTCGCCCATGGTCATAGCCTCGGTCTGGTCATGCGTAACGTAGATGAACGTGGTGCCCAGCTTCTGGTGCAGCTTGATGATCTCGGTGCGCATCGAGGTACGCAGCTTGGCGTCCAGGTTGGAAAGGGGCTCGTCGAGCAGGAACACGGCCGGGTTACGCACCATGGCGCGGCCCAGGGCAACACGCTGGCGCTGGCCGCCGGACAAAGCCTTCGGCTTGCGGTCGAGCAGATGCTCGATGTCCAGCACGCGGGCGGCTTCACGCACGCGTTTGTCGATCTCGTCCTTCGGGGTCTTGCGCAGCTCAAGGCCGAAAGCCATGTTCTTGTAAACCGTCATGTGCGGATACAGAGCATAGTTCTGGAACACCATCGCGATATCGCGGTCCTTCGGGGGAACGTCATTCACCAGGCGGTCACCGATGTACAGCTCGCCCTTGGAGATCTCCTCCAAGCCGGCGATCATGCGCAGCGTGGTGGATTTACCGCAGCCGGAAGGGCCGACGAGAATGATAAACTCTTTGTCTTCGATCTCAAGGTTGAAATCGGAAACGGCGGTCACGTCGCCCGGATAGATCTTGTAGATGCCTTTCAAGCTAATGCTTGCCATAGGAATCAGCCTCCGTATTCTTCAATAATTTTGGATTTTGTTGATATCCTTGACGGTTGGTTCCGTCTTTAATATAATAATATCAGCTGGAAACGCTGTTTTAAATAGTAAAATATTGATACGGAGTGGATATTGTTGATATTTGACGAAAGCGCCGTCTGCACGCCGGTGTTCTGCCGGGAGGTCACAGGCGAAACGCCTGTGCTGCTGCCCGCCGCGCCTTTTACGGTGGTGCTGGCCAGCAGCGGGCGCGCGGCCGCTTCCGCGGACAGCGAGCCCGTGCTTCTGGCGGCGGGCGGGCTGTTCCTTGCGGGAGGCGTGGCTGTTGAGGTAACGCCCGTGACCGGCTGCCACGTGCTGGCGGCTGGTTTTTCCGGCACAGCTGCACAGGCCGCAGCCGCGGGCCTGCCCGCCCCGCTTGCCAGCGACTGCAGCGCCTGCCCCATGGCCGCCCAGCTGCTGGGCGAGCTTGCCGCCGCCATGGAACGCGGCGGCGCGGCCGGGCTTTCCGCGCTGTGCTACCATATTCTGTGCGAACTTGCCGCCGCCGACGCGGCCGTTCCCCGGCTTTCGCCGCTGGTGGCGGATGCGGTGCTGGCCATCCGCCAGAATTATGCAGGCCTGTACGGCGTGGAGGAGCTGAGCGCCCAGCTGGGCGTGAGCAAAAGCCATCTGGTGCGGGTGTTTTCGGCTGAAATGGGCGTGGGCCCGGGGCAGTATTTGACGGGTGTCCGGCTGGACGCCGCCAAGGCGCTTTTGGCCCGGCGGGATTACCCGCTGGAAGTAGTGGCCACGCTGTGCGGCTTTTCGGGCGCGAACTACCTGTGCAAGGTGTTCAAAAAGCACACCGGGCAAACGCCCGCCGCTTTCCGCGCGCAGAACGCGGGCGCGGCGCGCGGAGGCGCGGTGAACGAGCTGGAAAGCGCGCTGTACATTTGAGAGGGCCGCATTTTGCAGCGCCGCGCACGTTTGTGCAAAATTAAAGGCTTTTTACGCCTTTTAACCCCACGCAAAAAACGCTATGATTAAAAGTAAAGAAGCGTTTAAAATAAAGAAAAAGGAGCGACTTCCATGAAAGTTATCGTAACGAACAGCTATGACGAGACCTGCGCGGTCATCGCCAATATGATCAAGGAACTTGTAAACGCCAAGCCCGATGCCAAGCTCGGCCTTGCCACGGGCGGTACGCCGGTGCCCATTTACAAAAAGCTCATTGAGATGAATAAGGCCGGCGAGGTAGATTTCTCCCGCGTGCACACCGTGAACCTGGATGAATACTGCGGTATCCCCGGCACGCATGACCAGAGCTACCGCTATTTCATGGACACCAATCTGTTCGACCACATCAACATTGATAAAAAGAACACCTTTGTAGCCAGCGGCATGGGCGATTTCGAGGCCAATGCCCGCGAGCTGGAAGAAAAGGTGCGTGAGGGCGGCGCGGCGGATCTGCAGCTGCTGGGCATCGGCAACAACGGCCACATCGCATTCAACGAGGCCAGCGACCACCTCATCGCCGTGGCCCACACCGAAAAGCTGACCGAGAGCACCATCAACGCCAACGCCCGCTTCTTTGAGAAAAAAGAGGACGTGCCCACCATGGCCATCACCATGGGCATGGGCGATATTCTCGCCGCGAAAAAGGTCGTTCTGGCCGCTACGGGCCTTGCCAAGGTCCCGGCCATCAAGGGGCTGATCATGGACGACGTCATCACCACGCAAAACCCCTCCACGATGCTGAAGATGCACGATGACGCCGTCGTCGTCATCGACAGGGAGCTGGCCGACGCCGTGGGCTACAGAGCCTGACGCCAACAGCTGAAAAACGCCGTTGCAGCGGCCCGCCGCCGGGAAACCGGAGCGGGCCGCTGTGTTTTTCACAGCAGAAAAACCGCCCTGCCGCCGCTGCGTTCGCCGCGCGAAAACGCGTGGCCTCTTACTCTCTCCGCAAATATCTTGTTCCGCCTCTTTTGAGGCCTGTCGCAAAGGCGCACTCAAGATTGACTTTTATCTCTATTCCGGATAAAGTTAAGGTAATAAACGTCCAATGAGGTGTAATATGTTTGGCCTTTACATCCATATCCCCTATTGCCGTTCCAAATGCCGTTACTGCGACTTCTATTCCACCCCATGCCCGGACGGTGTACCCGAGGCGTACATTGACGCCCTGTGCCGGGAAATGGATCGTTTTTCGCCTTGCGGCTCCACGCCGCTGCGCCCCGACACGCTCTATTTCGGCGGCGGCACGCCCTCGCTGCTGACGCCCGCGCAGGCGGCCCGTCTCATCCGCGCCGCCGGGCCGGCGCCCGGTGCGGAGATCACGCTCGAAGCCAACCCCGAGACCGTCACGCCCGAGCGATTGGCCGCGTTCCGCCGGGCCGGTGTGAACCGCCTTTCGCTGGGCATACAGACGGCGCGGGACGACAGCCTGGCCCGCCTGGGCCGCCGCCATACCGCGGCGCAAAGCCGCCGCGCGCTGGGAATGGCGGTGCAGGCAGGGTTCACCGACATCAGCGGCGACCTGATGCTTGCGCTGCCCGCTTATACCATGGCCGAGCTGGACGAAACCATCGCCCTGCTGGCGGAGAGCGGCTGCACCCATATCAGCGGCTATCTGCTGAAGATCGAGCCGAACACGGTGTTCGGCAAGTGCCCGCCGGAAGCGCTGCCCGGCGACGACGCGGCTGCGGATTTTTATCTTGCCGCCGTGGAAAAGCTGGCGGCGCTGGGCTACGCGCAATACGAAATTTCCAATTTCGCCCGCCCCGGCTTTGAAAGCCGCCACAACCGGATCTATTGGGACTGCGGCGATTATCTTGGCCTTGGCCCCGCGGCGCACAGCTGCATGGGCGGCAAGCGCTTTGCCACGCCGGCGGGCACGGCCGCGTTCCTTGCCGCGCCCGCGGTGTACGAACCCCAGGGCGAATGCACCGCCGAAGATTACATCATGCTCCAGCTCCGTCTTTCCCGCGGGCTTTCATTGAGCGCGCTGCGCGCGCGGTACGGCGTATCCTTCTCCTCCGAAAAGCTCCGGTTCCTGCAAACGCTTGCGGAGCATGGGCTGGCTGTTTTCGACGGCAGCGTCCTGCGCCTGACGCCCCGGGGAATGCTGGTTCAGAACAGCATCCTGTGCGAGCTTGTGTAAAGCTTTTTTACTGTCCGGTACACTTTCTTTCCATTTCAAAAAAACACCCGGCGCAGGCTCTGTGCCGGAGTGCCGGGCGTTCTTCTCTCCAGGTGTCCTATGATTTAACTTTTTTATAACTTTGCACAGCAAAGCTATAAAAAGCTCATTTTAATGGCCGCAGGCCGGGGACGGCCCGCATGGCCCAAAAACAGCCTGCGGCTATTTTTTATTTATTGCCGCGCAGAAGGCTTTTTCAATACTCCACGCCCTCCCGGGCCGCGGTGCGCGCGCCGTCGGCAAAGGGATGCTTGCGCGCCTCGATGACGCTCACATAATCCGCCAGAGCAATGAGCTCCTCCGGCGCACCGCGCCCGGTGAGCACCAGCTCCGTGTTCGGCGCTTTCTCCCGCACTGTGCGCAGCACATCCGCCAGAGACAGCATCCCGGCGTTCACCGCGCACAGCACCTCGTCCAGTACCACAAGGTCATACTCCGCCATGTGTGCCGCCGCACGGGCAAGCGTGTCCGCCTGGCGGACGCGGCATTCCGCTTTTTCCTCTTCTGTCATCGTCCAGGTGAATTTTTCCCGTTCCACCGGGCAGTAAAACTCCACGCCAAGCGCAGCCAGGCTCTTTGCCTCGCCGGTTTTTGCACCCTTTAAAAATTCATAGAACGCGGCTTTTTTACCGTGGCCCGCGGCCCGGGTGCAAAGGCCCACGGCAGCCGTCGTCTTGCCTTTTCCGTCCCCGGTATAGATGTGTACCATGCCCATCATTTTCCCTCCTCTTCATCCAGATATCCAAACGGGATGATATCGCTCACTTCCACGATGCCGTCGCGCATCCACAGCTCCGGGCTGCACTGAAGCAGATAACCGCAGCCGCTGTCCGCCATCCAAAGCTCCGGCGCGCGGCGCGGCATGCCGCGCTGGGCCAGCATGCTCATGATGACGCCGCCGTGGGTGACGCACGCCGCTTCGGAGATATTGCTTTTCATCATAAATTCAAACATGCCCATCAGCACATCCGAACAGCGCTTGTGGAACTCCGCCGCAGGCTCCCCGCCCTCGGGCGTATAGTGCTGCGCCGGGTCCATCCACTGCTTGAAATGCGCATCCTGCACCAGCTCCGTCACCTTACGGCCCTCAAATTCGCCAAAGGCGTTTTCCCGCAGGTCCGCCAGGATGATCTTATCCTTTGCGTCCGGGAACAGCAGCTCCACAGTCTCCACCGCGCGGCGCATAGGGCTTGAAAACACCGTTTCTGCTTTGGGATACGGAAAGCGTGCGGCCAACGCGCGCAGCTGCGCCGCGCCCTGTGCGCACAGGGGCTGGTCCGTCCCGCTGCCCATATAAATGCCGTCCAGGTTGCCCTGCGTGACGCCGTGGCGCACAAGATACAGGCGGTAATTTTTCATAAAAGTTCCTCCTATCGGTCCGCTGCGGGAATTTCAGCGGTTTTAATTATTTTTCAGCCACATTTTTGGCCAAAATCTCCAGCCCGCCCACTATATTTAGGCACATGGGCGGCGTTGGGCCGAAGATATAGCAAACCCTGTCGGACCCGGCCGGGCCGTGGGGTTTTTTCGGAAATTTTTGTATTTACAAAATGTTTTTGCTGTACTATAATTTACAGTACGTAATTGTGTAAGGGGTATGCGGTAATGGTATCGGATTTCAGCAGGATCATCACGCTTCTGCGCAAAGAAAAGGGCGTGACGCAAAAGCAGGCCGCCGAAGATCTGGGCGTTTCCCAGGCGCTGCTGTCGCACTACGAAAAAGGCATCCGCGAATGCGGGCTTGAATTTGTGGTGCGCGTGGCTGATTATTACGGCGTTTCCTGCGATTACCTGCTGGGCCGCAGCGCGGACCGAAGCGGTCTCACCCTTTCGGTGGAGGATATCCCCAGCCCCGAAGGCGCAAAGGACGGCGTGTTCCGCGGCAGCGTACTGCCCACTTTCAACAAAAAGCTCATCTCCAACAGCCTGAATATCCTGTACGACAAGCTGAACGCCTGCCCGGACAAGGGCCTTGTGGGCGAGATCTCCGGTTATCTGATGCTGGCCGTGTATAAAATGTTCCGTCTGGTATATGGCGCGGGACCGAAAAACACCAGCAGCATGTTCGGCGTGAAGAAAAATCTGTACGGCGGCTATTCCGACGCCGCGATGCACATTGCGGAATCCAACGTTAAGGCCATTCTCGCGGGCGAGGACATCGGCCTAGGCGCGCCGCTGAAGGACACCAGCGCCTTTGCCATGACGACAGAAAGCCTTTCGCGGGATTATCCTCTGTATGCCACCAGCCTGCTGAACCTCATCAAGACGAGCGAGGCCCGCATCGAAAAGGAAAAATAAGCTTTTTTATCATAGCATGAATTTTCACAAAAGGAAAGCCGCCACTTTGTGGCGGCTTTTTACGCGCTGCTGGCTACACGGAAAACAGCCGGAATTCGTTGGACGCAGCTCCGGCAGCGGGGACGCCCCGCCTTTTATTTAAGGGCCGCGATCGCCTCACGGCATGCGCCGCAGATGTTCCGGCCCTGATACTGCGCGACGCCTTCGGCGCTGCCGCAGAAGATGCACGCAGGCTGGTACTTTTTGAGCACAATGCTGTCATTGTCCACATATACTTCCAGCGCGGCGTCCTTGTCGATATCCAGTACCCGGCGCAGCTCGATCGGCAGCACAATACGGCCCAGATTATCCACCGGACGTACGATTCCCGTAGATTTCAATTCTCCCACTTCCTTTTTCCGGCGGGTATCCCTCCCGCCGGATATCATTGATATTACTATACAGAATTTTACAGAATCTGTCAATATGTGGAATAAAAAGAATATTTTAACAATTTGTAAACTGATATACGCTAAAATACGGTTAAATTTGCAAAAAACCGACTTTTTTGTAGACTTTTGTCACTGTGCGGTCCGCAATGGCGGCAGCACGCCGCGCGCCCTCGGTGAGCACGCCGTCCAGATAAGCCTTGTCCGCCAGGATGCGTTTGTATTCGGCCTGGATGGGGGCGAAAGCATCCTTCACCACCTCGGCCACGGCCAGCTTGAACTCGCCGTAGCCCCTGCCCGCGAACTCCTTCTCAATGGCGGCATAATCGCGGCCCGTGAACACACTGTAAATGCTCATCAGATTTGTGACGCCGGGCTTGTCCCCGGCGGCGCGCACGCATCCGTCGGAGTCCGTTACGGCGCGCTTGAATTTGCGCACGATGGTATCCGCGTCGTCCAGCATCAGCACAAAGCCGTTGACGTTGGTGTCGCTTTTGCTCATTTTCTTCTCCGGCTCCTGCAGGCTCATGATTTTGGCTCCTGTTTTGGGGATGTAGCCGTCGGGCACCACGAAGGTGTCGCCGTATACGCCGTTGAACCTCTGGGCGACATTGCGCGCCAGCTCCAGATGCTGCTTCTGGTCGATGCCCACGGGTACGAGGTCGGCATTGTAGATGAGGATGTCAGCCGCCATGAGCACAGGATAGGTAAACAGGCCCGCGTTGATATCCTCCGGATGCCTGGCACTCTTTTCCTTAAACTGGTGCATACGCGTCAGCTCGCCGAAGGGCGTGCTGCAGGAGAGCACCCACGACAGCTCCGCATGAGCGGGCACATGGCTCTGTACGAACAGCACGCTCCTGTCCGGGTCGATGCCGCAAGCCAGCAGCAGCGCCGCAGCCTCCCGCGTCTGGCGGCGCAGGTCCGCCGGCGTTTGGCGCACGGTGATGGCGTGCATGTTGGCGATCATATAAATACAGTTATAATCGCTTTGCAGCGCGTCCCAGTTGCGCACCGCGCCCACATAATTGCCCAGCGTAAAAGTGCCGGTGGGCTGGATGCCGCTCAGGATGCGTTTTTTTTGTTCTTCCATTTCGGGTTCCCCCTGCTTTTTTACAATATATAAATTATTGTAGCACACCCTAAGCCTGAAAGCAATCGAGGCCGCCGGCAAAATCGCCAACCTCTGCGGGACGCCAAACGCTTTGTGCTGCGCGGCCGCTTTTTGGGCCCCTCCGTTCTCCTTTCCGGCGCGCAAAAGGGCAATTTTGCGCTGTAGGGGTGTTTTCCCGGCGCGTGTCCGGGCTGCAAACGTTTTTTTAACAGGCCGGGCAATTGACAAACAGCCTGCTTGCGGCTAAACTTAATAAGGAATAAAAGCGCGGCGGAACGCCGTTTTTTCATGTCCGTCCGGCTGCGCCGGGCAAAATCAAAAAATTGAGGAGTACCAAAGCTATGGCATCGAATATCGTCCGTACCCGTTTCGCCCCCAGCCCCACGGGCTACATGCACGTAGGCAACCTGCGCACCGCCCTCTATGCGTTTTTAAAAGCCAAAAGCGCCGGCGGAACGTTTATTCTGCGCATCGAAGACACCGACCAGGAGCGTTATGTGGAGGGTGCGGTGGACATCATCTACAATACCCTGCGCGAAACGGGCCTCATCTGGGACGAGGGGCCGGACATCGGCGGCCCCGTCGGCCCCTATGTGCAGAGTGAACGCATGGGCATGTTCAAGGGCTATGCCGAGCAGCTTGTGAAAGAAGGCAAGGCTTATTACTGCTTCTGCGACAAGGAGCGTCTGGATGAAATGCGCCTGGTGCAGAAAGCCAGCGGCCAGGCTCCCCACTACGACGGCCACTGCCGCAGCCTTTCGCCCCAGGAGGTGCAGGCAAAGCTGGACGCCGGCCTTCCCTACGTCATCCGCCAGAAAATGCCCAAAACCGGCACCACCAGCTTTGAGGACGTGGTGTACGGCCACATCGAGGTGGACAACGCCACGCTGGATGACCAGATCCTCATCAAGACCGACGGCATGCCCACCTACAACTTCGCCAACGTGGTGGACGACCATCTGATGGGCATCACCCATGTCATCCGAGGCTCGGAATACCTTTCCAGCACGCCCAAATACAATCTGCTGTACAAGGATTTCGGCTGGGATATCCCCACCTATATTCACTGCCCGCCCGTGATGAAGGACGCGCAGAACAAGCTGTCCAAGCGCAACGGAGACGCAAGCTATCAGGACCTCGTCGCCAAAGGCTACCTGAAAGAAGCCGTGCTCAACTACATTCTGCTGCTGGGCTGGAGTCCCAAGGGCGAGCGCGAGATCTTCACGCTGCCAGAGATGATCGAAGTGTTCGACGAGAGCGGCATCGGCAAGGCTCCCGCCATTTTCGACCCCGCGAAGCTGCGCTATATCAATGCCGAATACATCCGCGCCATGAGCGAGGAGGCGTTTTTCGAAAAAGCCGAGCCGTATATCGACAGTGTCGTCAAGACGCCCTGCAACAAGGCCCTGCTGGCCCAGGTGCTGCACCAGAGGTGCGAGCTGATGAGCGATATCCCCGAGCAGATCGACTTTATCGACGAAATGCCCGAGTATGACCTTGCCATGTATACCAACAAGAAAATGAAGACCACCGCCGAGACCGCCAAGGAAGCGCTGGAAGCCATTCTGCCCGTACTGGAGGCCATTCCGGCCGACGGCTTCACCCGGGACGCGGTGCATGCTGCCCTGTTTGCTCTGATTGAGGAAAAAGGCGTGAAAAACGGCTTTATGCTGTGGCCTCTGCGTGTGGCGGTGTCCGGCAAGCAGTTCACCCCCGGCGGCGGCATCGAGCTGGCCGCTGTGCTGGGCAAGGAAAAAGCGGTCGCCCGTGTCAAAGCCGCCATCCAGCGCCTGTAAAGGCTATCTCCCTGTCACATCGGCAAAACGGAGGTAATTGTAAAAAATTACCAAATTTAACAAGTCCCCGGCATGAAGAGACAAAATCTTCTGCCGGGGACTTTTATAATTGTGGGTACCCTGCCATAGATATGCGGCCCGCGCGCGGTTTATGCCTTTCTTCGGGAAAGCGCCCCGCCCGGGCGGGAAAAGAAAGCGGGCAGATCCGGCGCACACCGTCCAACGCCGTGCCGGAAAAGCCCGGAAGGAAAGAATGGTGACCCACATGTCCGTCAAACTCCGTGAAAGGCCCGTGGTGCGAAAGGCGATGCGCACGGGCGTGCCCCAGCGCCTTCTGCCTCTTGCGTTCCAGCTTTGCGCCGCATTGCTGGGCTGGCTGGGCGCCGGCGCGCCGCTGCTGGGCGGCCTGCGCCCTCTGGGGCTCTGCTTCGCGGCGGCTGTGCCCACACCCTACGCGGTGTGCGCCGCCGCGGGCGCGGCGGCCGGATACGCCTTTGCGCTGCCGCTGGCAGACGCCGCGCCTTACCTGGCCGGCGCGGCCGTGGTGGCGCTCCTGCGCGGCCTGGCCGGTACGCGCCGTCAGAATTATGCGCCCATGGCCCCCGCCACGGCGGCGGGCATCGTATTCTGTCTCATCCGCTCCGGCCTGGCCGTGGCGGGCTATGCCGGGCTGCCGGGCATCCTCTCCGCCGCGGCCGAAGCGCTGCTTGTGCTGGGGCTGTCCTATCTTCTGGTGGGCTTTTTTGCCGTGCCCCGGCAGGGCGGAATGCCTCAGGACGCCGAGGAGCGCGCCGCGCTTTGCTTCGCCTTTATGGCGCTGCTGGCCTGCCTGACGCCCTACACGGTACTGGGGCTGTCCGTCGCCCGCGCCGCCGCCGCGCTGACGGTGCTGGCTGTTGCGGCCCGCGGGCAGGAGGGAGCAGCCGCCGTAACGGCCGTGGGCGCCATGGCGGCGCTGTGCGCGGCGGACCCCGCCAACCTGTATGCCGGGCTTGGCATCGCGGCAGGCGGGCTTGCCGCTGGCTTGTTCACAGGCAGCAGCCGCCCGGTGACGGCTCTGGTGTTCTGCGGCGCGGGGCTGGTGGGCGTGTCCTGCGCGCCCGGCAACAACGCGGGGCTGCAGCTGGCCGTGGAGCTTTGCATTGCGGGCGCGGCGTACTGCCTGCTGCCCGCCGGACTGTTCCAGCGTGTTCCCGCCGCGCCGCCGTCCGCCCCCTTTGCCTCACGAGCGGCGCTCACCACGCTCTCCGGGCGGCTGGAGGCTGTGTCCGGCGCGCTGTGCGCCGTGGGCGACACCGTGCAGGCCGTATGCGAACGGCTGCCGCCCCGGCGCGAGACCACTGCCGACCTGTGCGACGCCGTGGCGGAGCGTTGCTGCAAGGCCTGCGGCAAACGCCTGTATTGCTGGGTGGACTGCGCCGGCGAGACCTACGACGCGTTCAACAATCTTTCTCCGCTCATTGCCATGCCAGACGGCGTGGCCGCGGCGGACCTGCCCCCGGTTTTGCAGCGGCGGTGCCAGACACCTGTGCGGCTGGCCAACGCCATCAATGTGGCCGCCGCCGAACAGGCTGCGCGGCGGGCGGCACGCACACACGACGGCGCGGCGCGTGCCGCTTTGTGCGAACAGTACAGCGCCCTGGCCGCGGCTCTGGCCGAGCTGGCCGGGCAGGTGTACCAGACGGATGTTCCGGACAAGCGCAAGGCCCGCCGGCTGGAGCAATTGTTCTCGGAGATCGGCCTGGAGCCGCTGGAGACCACCGTTGCCCAGGACGCTTCCGGCCGCGTGACGGCCACCGTATGCGTGCCGCGCCTGTCCTTCACGGCCGACGAGCTGAAGGTCATCACCGATGAGGTCTCCACCCTGTGCCGCCGCACCTTCGCGCCCGCCCAATGCATCCATTCCGGCACGGTGACCAAGCTGCTGTTCCGTGAACGGCCCCGCTTTGCCGTGGACTGCGCAGTCTGCGCCCTGCCCGCCGGCGGCGACATATCCGCCGATGCGATACAGGCCTTCCCCGATGAAACAGGCCATTTTCACGCGGTGCTGTGCGACGGTATGGGCACCGGTAAGGCGGCGGCGGTGGGCGGCGTGCTGGCCGCCTCCCTTACGAAAGAGCTGCTGCACGCCGGGTTCGAAAGCGCCAGCACGGCGCGGCTGGTGAACATCGCGCTGGCGCTGAAGAGCGACGACGAAAGCGCCGTGGCACTGGACGCGCTTTCCATCGACCTGTACACCGGGGACGCAGTGCTGTACAAGGCGGGGGCCGCGGCTTCGTTTCTATTAAGGGACGGTAAGGCCGCCGTTTACAGCGGCGACACGCTTCCCATCGGCATTCTAGGCAGCGTGACGGGCCGCCGGGAGCTGCTGTGCCTTTCCCCCGGCGATACCGCTGTGCTGGTGAGCGATGGCGCGCTGGCTCCGGGCGCCTCCTGGCTGCGCGCGCAGCTCGTGGCTCACGCGGACGACGCGCCCCAAAAGCTGGCGGATGCGGTGGCCCGCGCGGCGAGGGAAAAGCAGCAGGACATGCCCGACGACGTAACCGTGATGGCACTGCGCCTGCGCGCGGTGGAATAACCGCCCCGGGGCGGGCCGCTCCTGCCGCTTGCCTCCTCCGCGCTCGGCCGCGGAAACTTTTTCTTGATTCGCTCCATGCCCCATACTATAATAGAGACCAAATACGACTGGCTCTGTAAGGAGGTGCCGCATGGAAGCAAATCAATACCTGAACGATTTTTACAACCATTACGACGAGGACAGCCGCCTGCTGTTTCAGCACGGCAGCGTCGAATTTCTCACCACGATGCGCTACATCGAGAAATATCTCAAGCACGGCGACAAAGTCCTCGAGATCGGCGCCGGAACGGGCCGCTATTCTCACGCGCTGGCGCGCCGGGGGCATCCCGTGGACGCGGTGGAGCTGGTCGCGCACAACATCGAGGTTTTCCGCCAAAACACCCGTCCCGGGGAAAGCGTCACCATCGCACAGGGCAATGCTCTGGATCTGTCCGCCTTTGCGGACAACGCCTACGATGTCACGCTTCTGCTCGGCCCGCTTTATCATCTGTATACGCAGGACGACAAGCGCCGGGCGCTGCGGGAGGCGATCCGCGTCACAAAGCCGGGCGGCGTTGTCTTTGCCGCTTATGTCATCTCCGACGGCTGCCTTCTGGACGAGGGCTTCCGCCGCGGCAATATCTCTGTTGCCGAATATGTGCGGGACGGGCTGCTGGACGCCCGGACGTTTGCCGCCAGCTCCCAGCCAAAGGATTTGTTCGAGCTGGTGCGCAAAGAGGATGTTGATGAGCTGATGTCCGTGTTCCCTGTAACGCGGCTGCACTATGTGGCCTCCGACGGCTGCGCCCTGCTTTTGCGCGACGAGATCGACGCGATGGACGCTGACGCCTTCGCCCTGTATCTGAAATACCATTTCGCCACCTGTGAACGCGCGGACCTGGCGGGCATTACAAGCCATGCGGTGGATATCTTCCGCAAGTGACCGACTGTGTCTGAATGCTGCGCCAGCTTTCCCGTTCATCTGACACACGGCGGGAATACCCCGCCGGCCCGTCTGTTCATTTTACCGCTTCAAGCTGTTTCCGCCTTCTATTACATAGGATTGCAGCCCTTTTTGACATCCGTTCTTTTCATAAAAATGCTCCAAGCCCGGCTGCGCGCCAAAATACAACATTGTTGGAGCGTTTTCCCTGGCAAGCCGGAGGAGTGTGCTGCCGATTCCCTGTCTTCGATATTCCGGAAGAACGAGAAGCTCTGTGATCGTCCCGAAAAAACAGCCGTCTGAAAGAATGCGCAGGCATCCTGCAAGCTTTTTCTTATCATAGGCAGCTATATTGATTGTTTTGGACAGCGCGGCCCGGGTTTTATTTTCATCATAATTTCCAGGCCATATCCGATTGGCAAACTGAATAAAGGCCGCAGCGTCCAATTCTTTGTCATCCACTGTGTATTCCATCATCTTCCCCGCTTTTTTCATACTTTGACCGTTGTTTGCTCTTTTATGAAAAGCTCCGGGCCCGGCTTTCCGCCGCACCCGGAGCTTTTTTTCTGTCTGCGTGCTGTTGTTACTCGTACAGCGGGAAACGGGCCGTCAGGGCGGCTACCTCGGCGGCGACGGCTTCCTTCTGCGCCTCAAAATCAAAGGTGCAGGCCGCGATCCATTTTGCAATCTTCCGCATTTCCTCCGGCCCGAAGCCGCGGGTGGTGACAGCGGGCGTTCCGATGCGCACGCCGGAGGTAACGAAAGGCTTCTCCGGGTCGTTGGGAACGGTGTTTTTGTTTGCTGTGATGTGCACCTCGTCCAGACGGCGCTCCAGCTCCTTGCCCGTAACGCCCGTGCCGCGCAGGTCCACAGTCATCAGGTGGTTGTCCGTGCCGCCGGAGACAAGGCCCAGCCCCTCGTCCAGCAGCGCCTGGGCCAGCACGCGGGCGTTCTCTGCGATATTCTTCTGATATTCTTTGAATTCCGGCCTCAGCGCTTCGCCGAAGCACACGGCCTTGGCCGCGATGATATGCTCCAGCGGGCCGCCCTGGGTACCCGGGAAAATAGCCTTGTCGATGGCCTTGGCGTACTCCTCCCGGCACAGGATCAGGCCGCCGCGGGGGCCGCGCAGCGTTTTGTGGGTGGTGGTTGTCACCACGTCGGCATAGGGCACGGGGTTCGGGTGCAGGCCAGCGGCCACAAGCCCCGCGATGTGCGCCATATCCACCATAAACAGCGCGCCGTTTTCCCGGGCGATCTTCGCGATGCGTTCAAAATCAATGGTGCGGGAGTAGGCCGAAGCGCCCGCGACGATCATTTTGGGCTGGTGCTCCTTTGCTTTTTTCTCCAGATCCGCATAATCCAGATAGCCGTTTTCGTCCACGCCGTATGCGATGAAATTGTAGTTCTTGCCGCTCATGTTCACAGGGCTGCCGTGGGTGAGGTGGCCGCCGTTGGAAAGATCCATGCCCAGGACGGTATCGCCCACGTTCAGCAGCGCAAAATAAACGGCCAGATTGGCCTGCGCGCCCGAATGCGGCTGCACATTGGCGTGCTCGGCGCCGAACAGCCTGCACGCGCGGTCGCGGGCAATGTCCTCCACCACGTCCACGCACTGGCATCCGCCGTAGTAGCGGTGGCCGGGATACCCTTCGGCGTACTTGTTGGTGAGCACGCTGCCCATGGCGGCCATTACCGCGGGCGAGACGATATTTTCAGAGGCGATCAGCTCGATATTGCCCCGCTGGCGTTTGAGTTCGGCCTCCATCGCCGCGCCGACCTCGGGGTCGGCCTGTGTGACGAAGCCGATGGTGTCCATCATTTCTTTGAACATGGGTGTGCCCTCCTGTACTGTTTTACTTCCTGCGGCGGTTTTCCCCGCCTTCTTCCCAATTATAGATTATACACCCGCCGCGCGCGGCGCACAAGACGCTTTAGCCTGTTAAACTGCTGAATTTTCAGCGGCACAGACGTTCCCCCTTTTGCTTTTGGACGAAATGTGCTATCATAATATCAATTTATCGGCGGCTTTCTTTTATGCGCGAAAGCGGGCGAGGCGGCCGCCGTGCAACAGGGAGGCGTCTTTTTGCGCACAAAAGCAGATACCAGGCTCATTGTAGAGCGCCTGAAAAAGGAATACCCCGTGAGCGAATGCTCGCTTGCCTATGACGACGCGTGGCAGCTTCTTGTCAGCGTGCGGCTTTCGGCCCAATGCACCGACGCCCGCGTGAATATCGTGACAAAGGACCTGTTTGCCAAATATCCCACGCTGGAGGCGCTGGCTGCGGCCGGGCCGGACGCCATAGAGGCCATTATCAAGCCCTGCGGCCTGGGCAAAAGCAAGGCGCGGGACCTTGCCGGCATGGCAAACATGCTGCTGCGGGAATACGGCGGCAAAGTGCCCCAGGCCATGGAGGATCTTCTGCGCCTGCCGGGCGTGGGCCGCAAAAGCGCCAATCTCATCCGGGGCGATATCTTCCACCTGCCCGCCGTCGTGGCGGACACCCACTGCATCCGCATGGCAAACCGCATCGGCTTCGTGACGGACACCACCGACCCGGTGCAGGTGGAGCGCGCGCTGGTGAAGGTCCTGCCGCCTGAGGAGTCCAACGATTTCTGCCACCGCTGCGTGATGCACGGACGCGTGGTGTGCACCGCCCGCAAGGCTCTATGCGAGGTGTGCTGCCTGCAGGACGTCTGCCGCACTGGCAAAAAAACCATCAAACAGGAAACATTGGAGGAACTGATATGAAACGCACTTTATCGCTTGCTTTGTGCCTGATTTTAAGCCTGGCTTTGCTGGCCGGGTGCGGCGCCGCGCCGCTGCCCGACGGCCTGACGCAGGAAAGCGTGACGGACGCCGCGGCGCAGACCGTGGCGCAGCTGAACGACGAGGACTATGACGCGTTGTTCGCCGGAATGACAGAGGAGATGACCTCCGCCATGACGGCCGAGGACCTTGCCGCCGTATGGCAGCCGGTGCTGGAAGCCGCCGGCGCGTTCGATTCCATCACAAAAACGACCGTGGGCGGCAAGGACGGCTACGGCGTGGCCGTGGTACAGGCAAAATATGAAAACGCCGCGGTGACCTTTACGCTCTCCTACACACCGGAGGGCAAGCTGGGCGGGCTGTTCTTCAAATAACCCCTTCCCCGCCCCATTCTTTTTTCGAGGTGTTCCCCTTGCAGCAGACACAGCAAACCACCGCGCCCGTCCAGAATTCTTTCTGGGCGGGCTTTCACGACGGCGTGCCCATTGGCCTGGGTTATCTTTCCGTCTCCGTCACGTTCGGCATGATGGCCGTGACGGGCGGCCTGCCGGTGTGGGCCGCCGTGGCCATCAGCATGACGAACGTCACCAGCGCCGGGCAGTTCGCCGGGCTTTCCCTCATTTTCGGCGGCGGCACGCTGTTTGAAACGGCGCTCACGCAGTTCGTCATCAATCTGCGCTATGCCCTGATGAGCCTTTCCCTCTCCCAAAAGCTGGAGCGCCGCGTCGGCCTCATCGACCGCATGCTGTTCAGCTTTATGATGACGGACGAGGTGTTCGCCGTGGCGTCCGGGCAAAAGGGAGAGGTGGGCAAGCGCTATCTGTTCGGCGTGATGATCGCGCCTTACTGCGGCTGGGCGCTGGGCACGCTGTGCGGCGCCGTGGCCAGCGGCTTTTTGCCGCCGTCGGTGCGCAGCGCGCTGTCCATCGCCATTTACGGCATGTTCATCGCCATCGTGGTGCCCGTTGCAAAGCAGAGCCGCGCCGTGCTGGGCGTGGTGGCTCTGGCTGTCGCGCTCAGTTGCGCCATGCACTGGGTGCCTGTGCTGAACACGGTTTCCAGCGGTTTTTCCATCATTCTCTGCACCGTGCTGGCGGCGGGCTTGGGCGCGCTGGCCGCGCCGGTGCCGGACGAGCCTTCCGGAGCACCGGACGGGGAGGTGGCGTAAATGGATGCAAAGACCATCTGGCTGTACATCGTGGTAATGGCGGGCGTAACATACCTCATACGCATGCTGCCGCTGGCGCTGCTGCGCAAAAAGCTACGTAGCCGTTTTATCAAAAGCTTTCTGTTCTATGTTCCTTACGCCGTGCTGGCCGTAATGACGGTGCCCGCCATCTTTGAGAGCACGGGCAGCGTGTTTTCCGCCGCCGTGGGCTTCGCCGCGGCTGTGCTTCTGGCTTACCGCGGCGCGGCTCTGCTGCCTGTGGCATTGGCCGCCTGCGGCGTGGTATTCTGCACGGAGTGGATGATGCGCCTGTTTTAGCCCATAAAAGAGGAATTCGCCTATGAATTGGATCAGCTGGTTCGGCCTTGGCATCGTGTTGCTGCTGCTCATTCCCAACGCCGTATACGCCGCCGCAAACAAAAACACGCAACCGCCCCGCACAAGCCGCATCCTCGGCTTGGCTGAACAGGCAGGCCGCTATGGATGCATGTTTCTGATGATATTCCACGCCGGCCTTACGGAATTCGGTTTTGCCTCGGCGGAAGGATTCATCGCGTGGCTGGCCGGCACCGGTGCGCTGCTCGTACTGTACTGGGTATTCTGGCTGCTGTATTTCCGCGCCGCGAAGCCCCGGTACGCGCTGCCGCTGGCTGTGCTGCCCTGCCTGATCTTTTTGCTGAACGGCCTTTTTCTGCGCCACTGGCTGCTGGTTTTCTTTTCCGTGTTGTTTGCTGCCGCGCACATCGCCATTACCTGGCAAAACACCCGCGCGCCATAGGCGGGCGTCCCCTCCATAACAAAGCAAAGCGGCCGGGCGTGCACAGTGCACGTCCGGCCGCCTTCTGCATCATGCCGTATATCCGCTGTATGCGTGGAGCATGGAGAAACTGATGGACTGGATGACGCGGTCCAGCACCTTGTCGTACACCAGCACATTGATGCCCGGACGGTTGCGGCTCTGTTCTTCTCCGTCCACGGCTATGGAGGAATTGTCCGCCGCGCTGCGCAGCGTCACATCGTGCCCGCCCCAGAAAAGCGTGTATTCCAGCGGGCCGGCGCCGGTCTTCTGGTACACGACTTTTCCGCCGTCCACCACATATAGGCCCTGCATACCGCTTTGTTCCAGCGGCAGCGTGTCCAGCCCCCATTGCCTGAACACTGCGCGCGGAGCGGAGGGATCCGCTTCCGTGGCGTCGCCCTGTGTCGTGATGACCGCTGCCAAGTCCTTATCCTGCATGAGCAGGCGGAAATATTCGGCCATGTCCAGCGTGAAGCGCAACGTTATATTCTGTGCGTCCCGGTGCTCCATCCTTGCCGCCTCGTCCCACGCCGCGTAGGCCGCGTCGCCGCGCTTGTCGGGCATACCGTAATGCTCCGCCAGATAAGCCGCCAGATCCGTGCTGATTTTTTGCGCGCCTGCGGTGTTCACATGGGCATGGTCGGCTAGGTCTGTTGCATAGTCAAAGCCGATATCCCGCCCACCGGGCGTGTTGTAATCCAGCACGGGCACACCGTTTTCCGCGCAGATGCGCGCCGCGCGGCGGAACACGCCGTACTCGGCCCCGCTCGTCTCATAGGGCGTCACCACGAACACCAGCGGCACATCCTTTTTTCTGCAAAGTGCGATAAGCTTGTAAAGATATTCCTCAGCCTGGGGATAGATGGGCGTTTCCTCCGGTTCCCCTTCCAGTATGGGCACGGGGAATTCCTCCACCGTCTGTAAAGGGCCGTAGCCTTTTCCCGTGGTCGCATGATCCTGAAAAAACCAGGTGAAATCTTCCGCCGTCAGGCTCTTCCACCGGGTGTGGTAGCGCAGCATCGGCAGGTAGCGGTAAAACGGCGGCGAGTTCTGCTGGCACCGGCTCATGGCGACGGCCAGCGCCGCGCGGTTGAGGGACGGCGGGATGCGCAGCGAATAATCGTCCGAGGTGCCGTCCACGTCCGCAGGCGTCATATAGGTGGTGCCGTAGCACAGCCCGAACCCTTCCAGCACCACGACCCTGGGCGTCTGCCGCTTGAACGCCTCCACTGCGTAATGGTAGCTCACCCACATCGGCTGGCTCCAGGAGTACAATACATACCCCGTGAAACCCTGCTCGCGCCACATCTGCGCGGGCGCAAACGCCGCGTTGGCATGGCTGCTGCCCAGAAAGATCACATCGATGGTATCCTCCGGCTCGGCATAAAAGCCGTCGATGCACCCGCCCTTGGGGGCCAGTACCTCCTGCGTACACAAGAGCAGCGCCAGCAGGATGCACCCGAACGCCAGCGCGCGGACAAGCGGCGGCAGGCCGCGCGTCTGCTTTGAGACCGGTCCTTTCCCCAATGTTTACGCCCTCCCCCGCTCAGAACTGGAAATAGATGAACGGCTTTTCCACATAGCCCTCGCCGTACATACCGAATATCGCCACCGTGAGCACCCCCGCCAGCAGCACGGCCCATTGCACAGCCAGCGGCTTTTGCAGCAGCCGCGCCGAAAGGCTGCCCCAACGCCGCCGCAGCACGTCGCACAAAACAACAGCCGCCACGCACACAGCCGAAAGCAACAGGTCGGGCCCGTCCATACCCCAGGCGAGCACCGCTTCCCGGCCCGGGAACGCGCCCGGGCGCAGCAGGCTTCGCACCATGCTCAACGCCGCGTCCATGCCGCCGGCGCGGAAGAAAATCATCGAAAACGCCACCAGCGCAAACGTCCACGCCGTGCGCCAAAGCCGCGCGGGCAAACAGCCATAGGGTACCCGCAGCGCCGTATACAGCCGTTTGCGGAGGGGCAGCGTCAGGCGGCCGCACACAAGGTACAGCCCGTGCAAAAGCCCCCATGCCACAAATGTCCATGCCGCGCCGTGCCACAGCCCGCTGCACAGAAAAACAACCATCGTGTTCACACAGGTGCGCGCCAGTCCCCTGCGGCTGCCTCCCAGCGGGATATACAGGTAATCTCGAAAAAAACTGGACAGGCTGATGTGCCAGTTGCGCCAGAACTCCGCCACGGATTGAGAGAGGAACGGACTGCGGAAATTTTCCATCAGTTCCACGCCCAAAATGCGCGCCGCGCCCCGGGCGATGTCGGTGTAGGAAGAAAAATCGCAGTAAAGCTCAAAGCAGAACAGCACCGTGGCCGTCGCCGTGGCCCAGCCGCCCAAAGCGCCGCCTTGGGCATAGACGGTGTCCGCCAGCAGCGCCAGCCTGTCCGCCACAACCATTTTCTGAATATAACCCCACAGCATCAGCACAAGGCCGCTTTTGGCCCGCTCGTAGGAAAAACGGGCAGGCAGCTGCAGTTGGGGAAGGATATTGCCGCTGCGTTCAATGGGCCCGGCCACCAGCTGCGGAAAAAAGGAGATAAACAGCAGATACCGCCAAAAGCGCTGCTCGGCGGACACGCTGCCCCGGTATACGTCCACAGTGTAACCGATCGCCTGAAACGTGTAGAAGCTGATGCCGACAGGCAGGAGCACACCCAGCAGCGGTACGGCGGGGAAGCCCCGCGCAGCCAGCAGACCGTTCGCACTCTGCGCAAAAAAATTATAATATTTGAAGAAAAACAGAATTCCCAGATTTGCCGCCAGCGAAACGGCCATGGCCGCCCTGCGCCTGCCCCGGTTCCCGGCGGCCGGCGCACCCAATACCGCCAGCGCACGCCCGCACAAATAGGTACTGAACGCGGAAAACAGGATGAGCACAATATAGGCCGGATTCCAGCACATATAGAAAAAGCAGCTGCACGCAAGCAGCCATGGCTGCCGCGCGCGGCGCGGCAGCACATAATAAACAAAAACCGCCGCAACGAAAAACGCACAAAAGCGCAGCGAAACGAAGTTCAAAGCCGCAATCCTCCCCTGTTCACCATTCCAAGGCACCACCGGGCCTTTTACGGCGCCGCAGCCGCAGACAGCCCGTCCGGTTTCGCAGGCGGCCGCCGCTGTGCGGGCGGCCTTCCAAGCGAATGATACCATATCGCACGCGGGCTTGCCAAGCAGGATATACGAAAAAAATGCCTTTTTGACGTTCCCGGTACGTCCTGCCGGAAAAATAATACGCTCAACACGGTTGACACCGCCGCCGCCAGCGCCTATAATACATACGGACATAAAAACAGGGGTGCCGAAAGGCTGAGATTTGTACGCGTACGCGTGTGCATGAACCCTTTACCTGATCCGGGTAATGCCGGCGTAGGAAGTTTTGGCGCAGAAATGCGCAATTGGGAAACTTTGGCGCGCCCGCAGTTTGCGGACGCGCCTGTTTTTATGTTACGACATAAAAAAGGGGTTTTTCTCTATGGCAACAAAATCGTATTCCCGCACCCGAACGCTTGTTGAATGCGCGCTGATGATCGCGGTGGGCACCGTACTCGCGCAGATCAAGATCTTCGAAATGCCCTTCGGCGGCAGCGTTACGCTGGTGTCCATGCTGCCGTTTATCCTCGTCTCGTTCCGTCACGGCGTGAAGTGGGGCCTGGCCACGGGCTTCGTCAACAGCCTTTTGCAGATGCTGCTGGGCTTTTACGCGCCTCCCGCCGGCACTGTGGCCGCGTTTGTGGGCGTCGTTCTGCTGGACTACGTGCTGGCTTTCACCCTGCTGGGCCTGGCGGGCGTTATCGCCAAGCCCTTCAAAAACCATCTGCTGGGCGTAGCCGCGGGCACCGCCGCTGTGTGCGTCATCCGCTTTTTGTGCAGCTTTTTGTCCGGCGCGCTTCTGTGGGGCAGCTACCAGGAAAGCTACGAATGGGCGAGGGGGATGTCCGTTTGGCTGTACAGCTTTATCTATAACGGCAGCTACATGCTGCCCGAACTGCTCATCACCACCGTGTGCGCCGTCATTTTGTGCAAAGCCGCGCCGAAATTCTTTCTGCCCGAGAACTAGAACTCCGCACCAAAATATGGTATACTTGCCCTAGAAGGCGAACCGCTTTCGAATCCGTTTCAAGGGGAGGCTGTACTTTTATGGAGAAGCATTTGGTCATTTGCATCGGCAGGCAGTTCGGCAGCGGCGGGCGCGAGATTGGGCTGGGCCTGGCCAAAAAGCTGGGCATCCGGTTCTACGACAAGGAGATCCTGAAAAAGGCGGCCGAGGAGAGCGGCATCGTAGAAGAGCTGTTTGAAAAGGCGGACGAAAAGCCCACCAACAGCTTTTTGTACTCCCTGTCCATGGGTACGCACGGACAGGCCATGAATTTCACCAATTACAACGATTACCTCACCAACGACAAGCTGTTCCTGTTCCAGAGCAATACCATCCGCGATATGGCGGAAAAGGATTCGTGCGTCATCATCGGCCGTTGTGCGGATTATATCCTGCGCGGACGCAAGGACATGCTTTCAGTGTTCATCCACGCCCCTATGGAGCTGCGCATCCAGCGTATCTCCCGCGTGCGCAATGTAGAGGAAGACGCCGCGCGGTCCCTCATCAAAAAGACGGACCGTCAGCGTGCCAATTACTACAACTTCTACGCGGACAACGACTGGGGCGCGGCCGACAGCTACGACGTGGCCATCAACTCCGGCAAGCTGGGCGTGGAAAAATCCATTGAGGTTCTCGCCGGTATTTGTGAACACCTGTAAATTGCTGCAAAAACCGCATGGCAAAAGCCATGCGGTTTTTGATTTCTCCGCAATAAAAAAGTTTATCCCGATGGCTGCGGGCCGGGGACGGCCCGCAGAAAAACTTTACCGTTCACCGAAGCCGGATGTGCAGCGTGCCGTCGCTGTACGCAAAGCGGCCTGCGGGAACCAGGCGGGCGGGCGCTTTGGGCGCGCACGTTCCCTGCGGCTCGCGCAGCACATCGTCCAGCCGGAAGGCCGAGAGCAAAAGCCCTGCAAGCCCCGCCTGCATTACACCCGTCCAGCCGCCGTCTAAAAAGGGCAGCATCCCTCTCGCGGAACTCCAGCCCAGACAGGAGAGCAGGTTGAGCACGCCGTGCATCGTGAGCAGTGCACAGCAGCCCACCGCGCACAGCCGCCCGATGCTGCTGCGGGTGCGCATGGCCGTGCGCCACAGCCATGCCAGCGCGCCCGCGACAGCTGCGGCCAGCGCTGCGGCGCAGGCAATACCGTACCGCCAGCCCGCGTAAGCCAGCAGGTAATCGGCGCGCAGCTCCCGCACCGCCTTCCCTGCAAATTCTCCCACGGTGCCGAGCGCCGCTTTTTCCCCGAGCGGCAAACTGCCGTCTCCGGGGCCAAGCCACCGCATCCCGTCCCACATGCGCCGCAGGGCGTTCATCCAATAGCCCGCGCCCGCTGCATTTGCATCCGGTGCAAGCAGCACCTCCAGATGCCGCTGAAGGCTCCCGGCCAGACCCGGCATCAACAGCAGCACCAGCAAAAATGTCACCACAAGAGAGCCCGCTGTCACGCCCAGCACAACCGCAAAGCTTTTCTTTCCGCCAAGCCCATACCAATCGCCTGCGCAGCATACCAGACACACGGCAAGCCCCGCAAGCCCCAGCACACACGCCGCGGCCAGATGCGGCACCATGATACACAGCCAGAGCCCCGGCACAATGGCAAAACCGCTGACCAGCAGCCCCGCCCAGCCGCGGCCGCGCTGCCGGTACACCACGGCCGCGTAAATGGGAATAAAAATCATGCTGAAATGAGTGGCGTCGTAAGATACACCCCAAACAGTCCAAAGACGCCGCCCGTTCATCAGGGTATATCCGGCCAGAAAACCATAAGCCGAAACGGCCGCCAGCCCGATATAGAGCGCCTTTGTCCAGCGTGCCAACAGGGACACATCCATACAGAAATATACCGCCGCAAGCACAGCAATTCCCGCCAAGGCGGCGGCCAGGCTTTGGTACGCGCCCTCGCGCCACAGGTACACGCCTTGTGCCGAAACGGGCACGCTCCAGAAAAAACGCAGCAGCGCACCCGCCAGCAACAGCGCCGCCACCATAAAAAACGGCCCCCAGGCCGGGCGGGGCCTGTGCACGCGGTCCAGCGCGCCGCCTGCCAGCACCGGGTCTCCCATGCTCTCCACCGTCCTGCGCTCGGCTTCTTCCGGCGCGCAGCCTTGAGCCACAAAGGCGTTATACTGTTCGCTGAGATGATTCTCCAGCTCCCGCTCCACACCCGGCACCGCACGGCGGCAGCGCAGCTGGGCTGTGACGGTCTGCAGCCATTCCTTTCGCGTCTGTCCCATTACAGCACCACCCCTGCGCGAGCATCCATTGTTTCCAACACAGCGTTGATCGCCCGGGACACCCGGCGCCACTCCGTTTGCTGCGCCTCCAGCGCACCACGCCCGGCCCTGGTGATACGGTAGTAGCGCCGCGGCTTGCCTGCTGTGGCCGCGCCGCCCGGCTGTTCATAGCTTTCAATGCTGCCGTCCGCCTCCAGCGCATGCAGAATGGGATACAGCGTCCCCGCCTTCAGCGCGAATGTATCGTTGGAGCGCTGTGCCAGCTCCTCGATCATCTGATACCCATACATGTCCCGCTCCGCCAGCAGGCGCAGCAGCAGCATCTGGGCCGAGCCCGGCACAAGGTTTTTTCCCGCCGCCATGTAAATTCCTCCCTTTTGCCCCGTGCTGTGCACGGCGGTCATTTATATAGATTATCTATATATTCTATTGTTTAGTATATATCGACGCCCTATATATGTCAACGGTTTTCAAAAATTTTTCCAAGCACAAAAACGCCCCCGCTGCTTTTGCAGCGGGGGCGTTTGAAAACAGAGGGAATTATTTGGAAAGGCGCTCGCGCAGGGCAGCAGCCTCGGCGTGCAGCTCGGCGGGAACATGGTCGCCGATTTGGGCGTACAGTTCCTCAACACCCTTCACGTCTTCCAGCCACAGCTCCTTATCCACATCCAACAGGCCCTTGATGGTGTCAACGGTGACGCCGTCCAGACCGGTAATGTCGATATCCTCGGGCTTGGGCTCGTAGCCGATGGCCGTCTCAACAGCCTCAGCCTCGCCCTTGCAGCGCTTCAGGATCCACATCAGCACGCGCATGTTGTCGCCGAAGCCCGGCCAAATAAAGTGGCCTTCGTCGTCGGTGCGGAACCAGTTGACGTTGAAGATCTTCGGCGCCTTGTCGCCCAGCTTCTTGCCCATCTCCAGCCAGTGCGCGAAGTAATCGCCCACATTGTAGCCGAAGAACGGACGCATGGCCATCGGATCGCGGCGGACAACGCCCACAGCGCCGGCAGCGGCAGCAGTTGTCTCAGAAGCCATGGCAGAGCCGACATACACGCCGTGCGCCCAGCTGAAGGACTGGTAGACCAGCGGAGCCGTCTTGGCGCGGCGGCCGCCGAACACCATCGCGGTGACAGGTACGCCGTTGGGGTTGTTGAACTCCTTGGACAGGCAGGGGCAGTTCGCGGCCGGAGCGGTGAAGCGGCTGTTGGGGTGGGCCAGCTTGCCGCCGTTTGCAATGTACTCCTTGCCGTCCACGGCCAGGCCCGTCCACTCCTGAACATCCTCAGGCGGGTTCTTGTCCAGACCTTCCCACCACACGGTGTTGTTCTCCAGGTTATGCGCAACGTTGGTGAAAATCGTGCCCTTCATCGTGGTGTGCAGGGCGTTGGGGTTGGATTTCTCGTTGGTGCCGGGAGCCACGCCGAAGAAGCCGTTCTCCGGGTTGATGGCATACAGGCGGCCGTCGTCGCCAATGTGCATCCAGGCGATATCGTCGCCCACCGTCCACACCTTGTAGCCCTGCTTGGCATACACTTCGGGCGGGATGAGCATGGCCAGGTTGGTTTTGCCGCAGGCAGAGGGGAACGCGGCGGTGATGTAGTCCACGTTGCCCTGCGGGTCCTCGATGCCGAGGATCAGCATGTGCTCGGCCATCCAGCCTTCCTTGTAGCCCTGGTAGCTGGCGATGCGCAGTGCGAAGCATTTTTTGCCCAGCAGCACGTTTCCGCCGTAGCCGGAGTTGATGGACCAGATGGCGTTGTCCTCGGGGAACTGGACGATGTAGCGGTTCTCCGGGTCGATGTCCGCACGGGCATGCTGGCCGCGCACGAAATCGTTGGAATCGCCCAGCTGCCGCAGGGCCTTCACACCCACGCGGGTCATGATATCCATGTTCAGCACAACGTAGATGGAGTCGGTCACTTCAACGCCGACCTTGGAGAACGGGCTGCCGATGGGGCCCATGCAGTAAGGAATAACGTACATGGTGCGGCCCGCCATCACATTTTTGTACAGGGGCAGCAGCTTGGCCTTCATTTCGTTGGGATCCATCCAGTTGACCATCATGCAGTCGTCCGCCTTGTTGGAGGTGCAGATGAACGTGCGGTCCTCCACGCGGGCCACGTCGTTTTTCGCGGTATGGTGCAGCACGCAGCCGGGCAGCTCCTCCTGGTTCAGCTCCGTCAGCTCGCCCGTGGCGAACGCCTGCTCACGCAGGGCGCGCAGCTGGCCTTCCGAACCGTCGATCCAGATGGTTTTGTCCGGGGTCATGAGCTCTTCCATCTCTTTGACCCAGTCCAGAACATGCTGGTTGCTTGTCAATGCCATAATCAAATCACCTTTCTTTAATGTAATTCCCTCTGTTTTGAAACGCGCGCCCATGGCCCGCGCTTCCTTTCGCATCGCGGGGCCTGCCCCCGCTTTCCAATAAAATGCGATTTGGATTTATTATACCTCTTTGTTAAAAAAAGCTCAAGCTGTTTTACGGAAAATGAGCCGAAAAGACAAAAGATTTACATCGTATTCACAGATTTCCCGTAGGGATTGTACGATCGTGCAATCCGGGCCGCGGATGCGTTCCGCACAGCGGCACGCGCGGGGAAGCGCCGCGTTCATTCAAAAACGGGGCGCCCGCGCCGCGGCCTTTCGCCGCGCCGGAGCGCCCTGCCCTTATGCCGTCACAGCGGCGGCATCATATCTCATACCATTTGATCTCGTTGGCCGCCATATCCAGCGCAAAGCTGGAGCCGTCGCCCTTGTAAACAACGGTGCTCTGCGGCTCGTAGGTGTTGTTCACAACGCAGTACTTGCCGTTCTTCACATAGGCGTGTACCTCCACGTTGAAGTTGCTGCTGAACCATTTGTGCAGGCTTTCTTCGTCGTGGGCGCTCCACAGGATGCTGCGGTACAAAACGCGGCTGTTTTCAAAGCTGTACGGCAGGCCGCTGATGTACACCGCCCGGCCTTTGCCAAACGCGTGCACGGCCATCTGCACCTCTTTTTCCCGCTGCACCAGGATCTCCGTGTCCGGCAGCGCGTAGATGCCCTTTTTTCCCTCGCCGAAATCCACCGGCTTCGTGCAGTCCTCCAGAATGAAGTGGCCGGGATGCTCGTCCCAGTTGTATTTGTCGTAGCCCAGCGTGAAGCCCGTTTCCTTCTCCACGCCCAGTACGCCGGCCAGCTGCAGATAATGTCCCTCGTACTGGTGGCCCGATGGTTCGCCCACGCCGACGATGCCGCCGCCATTGTACACGAAGCCGCGCACAGCAGCCGCCACAGCCGGGTCCTCCCATTCGCCGCCGCCGGTGTGGGCCGTGTCGCCGTCGCCCACATTGATGAGCACGTCCACGCCGTCCAGCACATGGGCGTCCGCGCGCAGGTCGTCAAAGCTGATGAACCGCACGTCGAACGGCGCGCCCGAAAGCGCCTCAATTACGCCCGCATAGCTGTAATTCTGCTTCTGGTACAGCGCGTGGTGCACCATATGGCAGCCCCAGGCGCGCATTTTGCCCCAGCAGTTCAGCACCGCCACGGTTTTTACGCAGTATGGCGTCGTGCCCTTGATGTTGTCGTACAGCTCGCGGAACTCATTGCACACGCTCTCCACATAATCGATGAATTCCGGAAACGCACAGGCCAGCTTCAGGTATCCGCCGTAGCCGATGCGGTCGATGGGCTTGCGCAGGATGGCGCGCCGCGCTGTCACCCAGTTTTCCTTGGCCTCCCGCACAGGGTCGCCGCCCTCGTGGAAGGTGTCCGGGAAGAAGTAAGGCAAAAAGCGGCCCTCGGTATATTTCACGCCCGGAATATCGCTGATAAGGCGCAGCGTGCTGCCATTGCCCACGCTGCCCACCACGGCATCCAGGCCAATGCTTTTGAACTCCTCCATGAACGGCTCGGTGCCGATCCAGTGGTCGCCCAGAAACATCATGGCTTCCTTGCCCAGCTCGTGGGTGACGTCCACCATTTCCCTGGCCAGTTTTGCCACCTCGCGCCGCTGGAACGCCTGGAAGTCCTTGAATTCTTTCGAGGGCACGCGGTACTGGTTGTTGTAATAACCCTGGTCGATGATGAATTCGGGCCGGAATTTGTAGCCAGCCTCCCGCTCGAACTGCTCCAGAATATACGGAGACACGCTGGCGGAATAACCGTACCAGTCCACGTATTTTTCCCGCTGCAGCTCATCGAACACCAGCGTGAACTGGTGGAAGAACGTAGTGTAGCGGATGACGTTCACATACGGGTGCTCCGCGATAAATTTGCGCAGGCGCTCCATCGTGTACCTGCGGGTCTTGGGCTGGCGCACGTCAAAGGTGATCTGGTGCTCGAAGTTTTTCCAGCCGTTGGTGACGGCGTTGTACATGTGCACCGGGTCCCAGATCAGATACGCGAGAAAACTCACCGTATATTCGTGAAATCTTTCTACAGCATGTACTGTTACGTTCCCGCTCTTTTCGTCATAACTCCAGTCCTGCGGGGGCACCACGCGGCCGGCGGTGCGGTCCACGACCTCCCACCAGCGCTTGATGTCGTCTCGGGTGTTCACGGCCATCAGCTCCGGGCTGATGCCCTGCATCAGCGGGATGGAAAGCGAATCGGCCACGGCTGTATGAAAGCCCGTCATGATGTAGCACTGCTGCACCTCGTCCGGGTTTGCCTTGGCCCAGGCATTGTCCTTTCGGGTCGTGTAATAGGTGGAATACACCTTCGCGTCCACGCTTTTCAGCGCCTCGGGGTAATCCGTTCCGTCACAGTCCCGGATGGCGTCTGCGCCCCAGCGCTCCAGGATCTCCAGCGTCTCGGGCACCACATCCACGTCTGTTGGGATCGTCACGCGCCCCCTGTGTTTTGCTTCGTTCATTACTTCTCTCCTATTCTACCACACCCGAAAGGGCCGTATCTCCGGCGGCGTTTCGCCCGCTTGCTCCATCTTTTGACAAAGCACCTGTGCCAGCTGTGCGCGTGTTTGGGCCCACGCAGGGTCCGCCGCCAAATTGTTTTGCTGGTATGGGTCTTCCTTCAGCACATAAAAGAACTCTTCGTAGTATACATCGCTTGCAAACACGCGGTATCCATCGCCTGGAGCGCGCACGGCATAGGTATATTCCGGCGTACGGATGGCGCGTCCCACACGGCTTTCGCTGATCTGCAAAAAGGCGGTTTCGTCCCAATCCGGAGTCTGTTCGTCTGTCAGCACACGCAGGTCCCGCCCGCGAAAGCCCTCCGGCCGTTCAATGCCCGCGCACGCCAGCAACGTGGCAGGCACGTCCAACAGGCTCACCACGTTTTCCACAACGTTGCCTCCCTTGAAGCCGGGCCCCGTTATGATCAGCGGGATATGGATCGACGCGTCATGACACGTGCGTTTATACTCCGCCTCACGCCCCCGCGTCAGAAAATGGCTGCCGTGATCCGCCGTGTAGACAAGGATAGTGTTTTCCCACATTCCCTGCTCTTTGAGCGTATCAACCAAACGTCCAACGTTGTAATCCAAACTGTGACAGCACCCCAGATAATCGGGATAATTTTCCCGCCAATTGCTGACGTCCGTGCCCTGTGCACAGGCTCTTGAGCAGGCCGCCAGATCCCCCGGAGGCTGAAAATCCGCAAACTGCGCCCGCGAGCCGTCCGGCCCTTCATACCGCCGACGGTCATTCTGATGATGCGGCTCGATCTGGCTGATGAACAAAAAAAACGGCTCTGTCTGTTCCTTTCGGCCATGCAGAAAATCAATGGCGAAATTGTTGATGCAATCGGCCCGATAGCCCATAAATGGGACACGCTCGTTATCTGCGTTGTACACATAGCCGTTATAGCCGTGGCTGGTGAACTCCAGCACATCGGCGGCCATCCAGTAATCCCTGTATCCGCCCCTGCGCTCTTGGGGTATGGCGCTCGTTTCGTAATTTATACCCGCGGCATGATCGGTGGCAAGATGCCATTTCCCCACGTAGGCCGTAGCATAGCCCGCCTCGTTGAAGCTTTGCGCCAGCGTTTTCACGCTGCCGAACGGCAGCGCGCGGCCGTTGATCTCGCAGCCCACCTCGGTGGCGTAACGTCCCGTTTGCAAGCAGGCACGCGCAGGACCGCACACCGGCTGGCAGGTAAACGCATTTTCATACCGCGTCCCGTTCGCCGCCAGTGCGTCCAGATTCGGCGTTACCCGCAGCGGCTGCCCGTAACAGCCCAGCGTATCCCAGCGCTGCTGATCGGAAAAATAAAAAACAATATTCGGTCTGCTCATATTTGTCCCTCTCATTGCGGCCTTGGCCGCAGAATACGGACGACAACGCCGTCCGTCAAACAGAGCGCAGCTTATTGGTAGCCGTGATTATAAACGCCCAGCAGTGCCAGAACGCCGCCAAGACCCAACAGCTCCACAGCCAGGCCCGTCAAGCCCGTGGACAGGCCGCCCGAAGCGCCCAGATTGTGCCCGATGACGACCAGTGCAATACACACGGCCAAGGCAAGCAGCCCGGCAACGATCTTTACCTTCTTTTTTGTATATTCGTTCACAGCGATCCCTCCTTAGCCCTTTATGCCGCCGATGGTCATGCCCTGCGTCAGCTTTTTTTGCACGCACATATACAAAATCAGCGTCGGCACCATTACCATCACCATACCTGCGTACATCTGGCCGTACTCAGCCTTTGCGTTTTGCGCCTTCATCAAGTTCAGCAGGCCCACCGGCAGCGTGCGAGCGCCGTTCGGATCGGTAAGCATCGTCATTGAAATGATATACTCGTTCCAATAGGCCAGGAACTCAAATAGAATGACCGTGATGATGCTGGGCTTTGCCATAGGCAGAATGATTCGGACCATTGTGGTAAAATAGCCCGCACCGTCCACATAGGCCGCCTCCTCGTAATCCTTAGGAAGCGTAGACAAATAGCTGCTCAACAGATAAATCGTAAAGGGCAGCGTTGTCGCCGCCAACACCAGCGCGACGATGAACGGGTTGTTCAAAAAGACGCTGTGCCCAAACAGGCGCTTTACCAGCTTATCGCCGGAGACGAACATTAAAAAGATGGGAACGACAATATAGCTCACGTTGATAAACAGCCCCGCCATAAAGCAGGTGTTCAGCAGCTTACTGCCTTTAAATTTGTATCGGCTCAATACATAGGCGGCGGGCAGCGCCACTACCAGCAAAATGCACAGCGCCACGGCTGTGATCATGATAGAGGTAAAGAAATAATCGCCCATGCGCGCCTTTGTCCATGCGTCTGCAAAGTTTTGCAAGTACAACCCCTCGGGCAGCGCAAAGGGGTTGCCGTAAAATTCGGAGTTTTGCTTTACGGAGGCCATAAATACCCACGCCACCGGAACGACGATAACGGCTGTCAGCACGGCCATCAGCAGGTACACAAAAAACTTGCTAACGGCGTTGCTTTTTTCACCCGCCAGTTTTTGTCTGTGATTCATTCTCGCACTTCCCTTTCTTAAAATTCCAACGGCTCGCGTTTGGTAACCTTGTTAACAATGGCTGCCAGCGCAAAGGAGAATGTAAACACCACAACGCCCACAGCCATGCCGTAGCCATACGTGGAATTCGTATAAGCCTGTTTGTACATATAGCTCAGGAACACTTCGGAGGCTCCATCCGGGCCGCCGTTTGTCATTGCCTTTACAAACAAAAAGCTCATATTGATGTTGGAAATAATAAAGAACGTCAGTGTTGTGCGAATATTGGTCCAGATCAGCGGCAGCGTAATGGAGAAGAATTGCCTTGTCCGGGAGGCACCCTCCAAATTTGCACATTCATACAGACTTTCGGGAATGGCGGACATGGATGCCATATACATAACCATATAGTAGCCGATCGCCTGCCACACCATGGCAATAACCAAACTGTAGATGACGGTCTTTTGGTCGCCCAACCAATAAATCGGGTCTGCATCGCCCCGGAACAGACTTAGAATATTGTTCAGCAGGCCGCGGTTTGAATCGTAAATGGCGCTGAAGATCGCGCTGATCACGACCACCGACAAAATATTCGGGACATAGAAAACAATGCGGAAGAAATTTTGGCCACGAAGCTTTTCCCTCGTAAGCAGGTACGCAAACAGCAGCGCAAGTGTGATCGTGATCAGCGTGACAACGACGATCAGCAAAATGCTGTTGCGGCAGGAACGAAAAAAGTTCTCGTCTTGAAACAGCGTAACAAAATTGTTCAAGCCGACAAAGGTTTTATTGGCGGAATATCCGCCCCACTTGAACAAAGACATGCGAAATACATTGAACGTGGGGATTACAAGGAAAATAAGCGCCAGAATGGTCGCCGGGGCTACGCAAGCTACAATAAATCGGCTGCGCGCTTTATTTTTTTGCATCGTGCCATCTCCATTCCATTTAAAAAGCGGCGAGCAAAAGGGCGTTTGCCTTCTGCTCACCGCTTGGTTTACCCAATTACCTACACGGCTGGCACAGCTGAAATGCCGCCTTGTTCAATTCGGTTCGCCTTGAGTTTTTAATTCAGGCCATTGTGAATGCTTACAGCGCAGCACGCAGCGCAGCGCAGGATTTTTGCACGGCGGCCTTCCAATCGTCTACCGTCTTGGTTCCGTTTACAACGCTGTCCATCGTGAAGCAAACGTCCTGCTTGATGTTGACACCTTCCACGGGGGCTGTGGTTGCAAAGGTACCAATGGCCGCCTTCGCTCCGTTGTCATACACGCTGTAGTAAACCTTGTTATCGTCGGAAAGCTTATCTGTCATGCCGGTGATGGGCTGAACGGCGGGCGTAGAACCGGCAGTCGCAAAGATCTGGGCGGCCTCGTCGCTGTACAGGTAGCTCATAAATACTTTGGCAAGATCCTTGTTCTCCGCGCCGGCCGGAATCCAGCACTGCTCGAAGAACGTGTAACTGTAGCGGTCGCCGCCCTCTTCCATCGCGGGCAGGGCCATGAAACCCCACTCAAAGCCGTCGGCGCGGGGAGCATCGGCCATCTCGCCGATAACCCAGTTGCCGTTGGGCATAAAGAGCGCTTCGTTATCCAGAATCATCTGCTGGTTTTTCTGGAAGTTGTCGCCGTTTGCATAGGACGGAGTAGCCGGGTTGGTGTTTTCGGCCAGCTTGCCCAGAACGTCGAACATCTGGTCCATCTCGGGGCTGCTCCACACTTTCTCGTCATACTGCAATGCCTTGTTGAAGAACTCCTGTCCCCCGACCTCGGCCATCATGGCGTAGGTAAAGGCGTCCAGATAACCCGCCACGGGATATGTGAACAGGGGGATGTCGGTTTTATCAGCCAGCGCGAAGAACTCATCCCAAGTGGTGGGCAGTTCCAGTTCGCCGCCGCCCTCGGTGAAGTTCGCCTTATTGTAAAACAGGCCACAGGGACCGTAGAACATGGGCATCAAGAACACGCGGTCGTCGCCGTAGGGGTTGGTCGTCAGGTTGCCGGTAAAGCCGGGGATAATCTTCTCGCCCACGGTTACATCTTCGCCTAAAACCGTCATGCCCAGCACGTCGGTGACTTCCTCAATTGCGTTCTCTTTCAACAGCGTCTCGGGCAGAGCCTTTTCGCGGCCCGCCGCCAGATGCACTACGTCGTAAAAATTGCCCGCTTTCATCTGGGGGTCGATAACATCCTCCAGGTTTTTGTCCATCGTGAGCTCCACGGTGGCGCCAGTTTTTGCTTCAAACGCCTTGACGATCTCTTCCCAGATCGCGGTACCGTAAGCTGTCTCGATCGCGGCAACCTTCAGCGTCTGGCCCGCATAATCTCCCTCAGCGCCCGCAGGAGCAGAAGCAGAACCGCTTGCAGGCCCGGAGCTTGCCGCCGGCGCCGAAGACGAGCCGGAGCCGCCGCAGCCGGCGAGCAGGGTGAGCGCCATGGTGAGCACCAGCATAATGCTAAGTAGCTTTTTCATAGTTTACCTCCTGAAAATCTTGTTCGCGTTTGTTTGCGCCGGGCCTTGCGCCCGGTGCATCCGTCCCCTTTAGTATATCTTTTCCCTTTTCGCATTCAACAATATTCTTGCTCCATTTTTTATTTATCTTGTCTTTTTATCATCTGCGATATTAATTTTGACTTACTTTTGTAATTTTTATGCACAGTATCCACAAAACAAGCTTTTTGTGTTTGTTCACCTTTCCAAATGTGTTCAATTGCAGATTATTTTTTCACAAACAGCGCTTTATGGCTTTCGCGCAAAATATTTGCGCCCGGTTTCCAAAAGTATTATAATGGTTAACGCCAGCAACTTTGCTTAAACAAAAGCAATATTCATAAAACAATCTTGCGAAAATTTATACTTGGCCGTTTCTGCATGCGGCGCACGAAAGAAAGTTGGGAAAACCGTCATGAGCAACAAACGATACGAGGTAAACACCCCCGGCGTCAGCCCTGTGGACCGGGACGTCACCAAACTGCTGTACGTGAGCACCGCCAAATACGGGGGCGACTGGCACAGCCTGATGCATACCCATGCCTGCACCGAGCTTTTCTATGTGGTTGGCGGCATGGGGCAGTTCAAAGTGGCGGAAAAGCTGATTCCCGTCTCTCCGGACGACCTTGTCATCGTCAACCCCAATGTGGAGCACACGGAGGTAAGCCTGAACGCCAGCCCGCTGGAATATATCGTGCTGGGCGTGGAGGGCATGGAATTCGCCGCGGACGAAAACGGTGACAGGCGGTACAGCGCATTCAACTTCCACAGCGGACGCGAGGATATTCTGCCCTATCTGCGGGGCATGCTGCGGGAGATCGAGCAGAAATCCGCAGGTTACGAAGTCGTCTGCCAGGATCTTCTGGAGGTTCTGGTCGTTAAGCTGATGCGCCACACGGATTTTTCCCTCACGGTCACGCCCGCCCAACAGTCCAGCAAGGAATGCGCCGAGGCCCGGCGGTACATCGACAGCAATTTTAAAGAAAATATTTCTCTGGACCAGCTGGCGGAGCTGACGCATGTGAACAAATACTATCTTGTCCACTCCTTCAGCAAAGAATACGGCGTGTCGCCCATCAATTATCTGATCGGACGGCGCATCGAGGAGAGCCGCTACCTGCTGGCGGACACCAATCACTCCCTGTCCCAGATCTCCCACATGCTGGGTTTTTCCTCCCCCAGTTACTTCTCCCAGAGTTTCCGTAAGCTGGAAGGCATCAGCCCTATGGAATACCGGAAGCGGCAGCGGGCCGCGCGAGAGGGACATCCGGAATAACAACAGTTGTACTTTTGTTCATTTATCTTTACACAATCGTCCGTATATGCTTTAATAGATTATAATGTAACAGTCTGACAGAAAGGCGGAATACTGGCATGGGCTACGAGGCCATACGACTGCAGCGGCCGCTGGCGGTGGACGATATCGTCTCCGTGCATTATTTTGAATATTCCAGCAATTACTATTTTGAAGGGGAGCGCCACGATTTCTGGGAATTTTTGTATGTGGACAAGGGTGAGCTGGATGTGCGCGCCGGGGACGTGGTGCAGCATTTGAAGAAAGGGCAGATCATTTTCCATAAACCGGGCGAGTTCCACGCGCTCTCGGCCAACGGTGTGGTGGCGCCCAATCTTGTTGTGGTGGGTTTTGTCTGCCACGGCGAGGCCATGCGTTTTTTTGAAAACAGAGTATTGAGCGTGGGCGATTCCAGCCGCGCCCTGCTGGCGCGCATCGTGGAGGAGGGCGAGGCCGCATTCTCCACGCCGCTCAACGACCCGCAGACCATGCAGCTGGCCCGGCGGGAGGATGCGCCCTTCGGCGCCGAGCAACTCATCGGAAGCAGCATCGAGCAACTGCTCATCGGCTTCATCCGCCGCGGCGCGGACGAGGCCGCGGCCGCCGCAAAGCCCACCAGCCTCATCCGGGAACGCACACAGCAGGAATTCATCGACCGTGTGAGCAAATATCTGGAGGACAACATCGCAAAACGCCTGACGCTCTCGGATATCTGCCGGGACAATCTGGTGGGCCGCAGCTATCTGCAAAAAATCTTCCGGGAAAAGACGGGCGGCGGCGCAATGGAATACTTCGGCACGCTGAAGATCGACGCGGCCAAGCGCATGATCCGGGAAGGCACGCACAATTTCACCGAGATTGCCGCGCTGCTGGGCTATAACTCCATCCACTATTTCTCCCGCCATTTCAAAAAGGTTACGGGCATGACGCCCAGCGAATACGCCTCCAGCGTCAAAATTCTGGCCACCAAAAACCGTACGGAATGAGTTTTTCGCCATCGTGGACGTTTGTGCAAATATTCGGGATTCCTGCGGCCTTGCATAGTTCAATTGTGCAAATATTGTATTAAAAAATCTATTTAACACGCTGCCCGGAGCGGCTACAATGAAAAGCAATGAAGAGTGTTCCGGGCAGCACAAAAGCAACGCGTGAAAAACAAAACAGAAAAGGAGCTGGCAACTATGGCGATTTTGGTAAACGGGGGCGCCGGATACATCGGCAGCCACACCTGCATCGAGCTGATGAAAGCGGGTTATGAGATCATCGTGGCCGACAACCTGTACAATTCCTGCGAGGAGGCCCTGCGCCGCGTGGAACAGATCAGCGGCAAAAAGGTCCCCTTCGTCAATGTGGACCTGTGCGACGGCGAGGCCGTGGACGCGCTGTTCGCCTCCCATCCGGAGATCGACGCCGTCATCCATTTCGCGGCATACAAGGCCGTGGGTGAAAGCGTTCAAAAGCCGCTGGAATATTACACCAACAACCTGGGCTGCACTCTGACGGTGCTGAACGCCATGCGCAAATACAATGTAAAAAACTTTGTGTTCTCGTCCTCCGCCACGGTTTACGGAGACCCGGCCAGCGTGCCCATCACCGAGGACTTCCCCACCGGCGCCACCACCAACCCCTACGGCACCACCAAGGTGATGATGGAGCAGATTTTAAAGGATTACTGCAAGGCGGACCCCACGATGAATGTGGCCCTGCTGCGCTATTTCAACCCCATCGGCGCTCATGAAAGCGGCCTCATCGGCGAGGACCCCAACGGCATCCCCAACAACCTGGTGCCCTACATCGCCAAGGTGGCCGTGGGCACGCTGGAAAAGGTGCATGTGTTCGGCAACGATTACCCCACGCCCGACGGCACCGGCGTGCGCGATTATATCCATGTGGTGGACCTGGCCCGCGGCCATGTGGCGGCGCTGAAAAAGCTGGCTTCGAACTGCGGCCTGTTCATCTGCAACCTGGGCACGGGCAAGGGCTACAGCGTGCTGGACGTCATCAAAGCATACAGCAAGGCCTGCGGCAAGGACCTGCCCTATGTCATCGACCCGCGCCGTCCCGGCGACATTGCCGAATGCTACGCGGACCCCGCCAAGGCCCGGGACGAGCTGGGCTGGACGGCCGAGTACGGCATTGAAGAGATGTGTGCCTCCAGCTGGAAATGGCAGAGCATGAACCCCAACGGCTACAAGGGCTGAGCCGCGCCCGCCCTTGGATACAAGAATCGGAGCAAAAAGGAGAATAACGCAATGAACAAACCTGTACTCGTTGTTATGGCCGCCGGCATGGGCAGCCGCTACGGCGGCCTCAAGCAGATCGACCCGGTGGGCGGCCACGGCCAGCTCATCATCGACTATTCCATCTTCGACGCCCGCCGCGCGGGCTTCGAGACCGTGGTGTTCATCATCAAGCACGAGATCGAGGCCGACTTCAAGGCCGCCATCGGCGACCGCCTGTCCAAAGTGATGGACGTGCGCTATGCGTTCCAGCAGCTGGACGACCTGCCCGCCGGCTACGCCGTGCCCGAAGGCCGCGTCAAGCCCTGGGGCACCAGCCACGCCATCCTGTCGGCCCGGGACGTCATCGACGGCCCGTTCGCCGTGATCAACGCCGACGACTATTACGGCCCTGAGGCGTTCCAGAAGATCTACGATTACCTGCTCGCCAACCCGGACCGGGACGGCAAATATGAATACGCCATGGTCGGCTATCTGCTGGAGAACACGGTAACCGAAAACGGCCACGTGGCCCGCGGCATCTGCGTGACGAATGCGGAGGGCTATCTGGACAGCGTCACCGAGCGCACCCACATCGAAAAAACCGCAGCGGGCGCGCGCTTCACGGAGGATGACGGCGCCACTTGGACGGACCTGCCCGGCGACACCATCGTATCCATGAACATGTGGGGCTTTACCCTGAGCTTTCTGGCCGAGACCGGGGCCCGCTTTGCGGCGTTTCTGGACAACGCGCTGAAAACGAACCCCCTTAAGGGCGAGTACTTCCTCCCCAGCGTGGTGAGCCAGCTCATCGCCGAGGATAAGGCGCAGGTGAAGGTGCTGCACAGCCGCGACAAGTGGTACGGCGTGACCTACAAAGAAGATAAGCCCGTGGTGGTGGCGGCCATTGCCGAAAAAACGGCGCAGGGCCTGTACCCCGACAATCTGTGGGAGGTGTAAGCATGGCAAATCCCGCTGAAAACGCGCTCTCCGAAGTGCTTGCCGCCTATGCGTTCGCGGGCGAGGTCGTAGGCGCGGCGCGCTTCGGCCAGGGCCATATCAACGACACGTTCTGCGTATACACCCAGACGGCAGAAGGCGACTGCGTGCGCTACATCCTCCAGCGCATGAGCGCCGCCGCATTCAAGCACCCGGACCAGCTCATGCAAAACATCGTGGGCGTGACGGACTATCTGCGCGATCTCATTGAGAAAGACGGCGGCGACGCGGCGCGGGAAACCATGACGGTGCTGCGCACCAAAAACGGCGCGGCATATTTCACCGACAGCGAGGGCGGCGCATGGCGCGTGTATCCCTTTGTGGAAAATACGCTGTGCCTGCAGAAAGCAGAAACGCCGGAGCTGTTCTATGCTTCCGCCAAGGCGTTCGGCAATTTCCAACGCATGCTGAAGGATTATCCCGCCGATACCCTGTTCGAGACCATTGAAAAATTCCACGACACTGAAAACCGCCTCGCCAATTTTGAAAAGGCGCTGGCTGCGGACAAGCTGGGCCGCGCGAAGGACTGCGCGCCGGAGATCGCGTTCGTAAAGGCCCATGCGGCGGATTGCAGCGTGGCGCTGGAGGCGCTGCGCGCCGGCAGGCTGCCCCTGCGCGTGACGCACAACGACACCAAACTCAACAACATCCTCATCGACAAGGACACCGGCGAGGGCATCTGCGTCATTGACCTGGACACCGTGATGCCGGGCCTGTCCATCAATGATTTCGGCGATTCCATCCGCTTCGGCGCGAACCATTCCGCCGAGGACGAGCGCGATCTTTCCAAGGTGAATTTCGACCTTCCGCTGTTTGATATTTACACCAAGGGCTTTCTCGAGGGCGCGGCCGGCACGCTGACGGACGCAGAGAAGGAGTACCTGCCCTGGGGCGCGAAGCTGATGACGCTGGAGTGCGGCATCCGCTTCCTGACGGACTATCTGGAGGGCGACACCTACTTCAAGATCCACCGGGACGGACAGAACCTGGACCGCTGCCGCACCCAGTTCAAGCTGGTGCGCGACATGGAGGCCCGCTGGGACGAGATGGCCGCCGTTGTGAAAAAATATTCCTGAGCCGTTTTACACAAAACAAAAGCGCGGACGCATCGAAGCGTCCGCGCTTTCCTGTTTTCTTCATTGCGCCCCGGGCGCTTTGTCACACAATCTCATACCCCATACCCGCCAGCAGGGCCAGTGCACGGGCGTGCCCCTCGGGCGTGGCGGCGGCGCACAGGTCCTTCAATACCGCCACGCGGGCATTCAGAAAGGCCGAATGCAGCAAAACGGCGTTGCTCACCACACAAATGTCCGTCACCACGCCGCAGATCTCAATGCTGTCCGGCGCGCCGCCGCACAGCGCCTCTGCCTCGGCTGGCAGCGCCGCGCAGCCGAATGTGGGCTTGTCCACAATGGACACGCCGTCCCGTACGCCCGTCTCATACTGCGACAATGAGCCGTACAGGCCCCAGCCCTGGCTGCCCTTAATGCAGTGCGCCACGGGAAGAAAGCGGCCCTCCCGCGTGTTCAGGTAATCCGTGCCGTGGGTATCCCGGGTAAACAGCACGCGGCCGCCCCTTTCCAACTGCGCGGCCACCCGCGCGGCAATGCCCGGCTCCAGCGCGGCGGCGGCCGGGTTGCCCAGCGCGCCCGTTACAAAATCGTTCTGGTAGTCAATCACAACAAGCAGTTCCCGCATCGTCTATTCCCCTTTCAGATAGTCCACCAATTCCACTTCTGCGCCGTTTTCCACATATACGCGCTGCACGCGGCGCCCCACGTCGCACAGCACTTCATAATTGATGGTGCCCGTCATGCGGGCCACGTCGTCTACGCTGTCCGCCGCGCCGCCGCCGAACACAATAGCCGCATCCCCGGCCTTCACGTCCGGGATGTCTGTCACGTCCACAACGATCTGGTCCATACACACCCGGCCCAACACCCGCGCCGGCCTGCCGTGCAGCGAGACCGTGCCCCGGCCCGACAGCGCCCGCGGATAACCGTCCGCATAGCCCACGGCCAGCGTGGCCGCGCGCATGGGCTTTGGCGCGCGGAAGGTGCAGCCGTAGCTGACGGCGTCGCCCGCCGCCAGTTCCTTCACCATGGATACCGCCGCGCGCAGGCGCAGCGCGGGCACAAGCCCGGGCAGCACCGTATCAGCCGAGGGCTGTTCGCCGTACAGGATGATGCCCGGCCGCACCATGTCCAGATGGAACTCCGGCCAGGCGAAGGTACCCGCCGAATTGCAGCAATGCTTCACCGCAAAGGTACAGCCCCGGGCGGCCATCTCCTCCACTGCCGCGCACAAAATATCGTACTGGCGGCGCGTATAGGCGATATCCTCCGGCGCGGTGCTGTCCGCCGCTGCGAAATGCGTAAAGACACCCACGGGCACAAGCCCCGGCAGCGCACAGGCCTCGGCCATCTCCGCCACGGCACGCTCCATATCGTCGTCCGCCGTAAAGCCGATGCGGCCCATGCCCGTGTCTACTTTCAAATGCACGCGCACCGCCACGCCCGCACGCAGCGCGGCCTCCGAAAGCGCCCGCGCATATTCCAGCGAGAACACCGTCTGGCTGATGCCGCCCACGGCCAGCGCGGCCGCGTTCTGCACGCCGGTATAACCCAGGATCAGGATGGGCTTCGTAACGCCCGCCCGGCGCAGGCACACCGCCTCGCCAAAGCCGGACACCGCAAACTGGTCCGCGCCCTCCTGCTCCAGAAGCGGGGCCACCACCGCGTCGCCGTGGCCGTATGCATCGGCCTTTACCACGGCCATCACCGCCGCATCCCCGGCCCTTTCCCGCACCAGCTTAAAGTTGTGCCGCAGCGCGCCGAGGTCCACCTCGGCCCAGCAGCGCCGTTCAAATTCCATCGTATCCACCGGCCTTCCTTTATCTTTATGGCATGCCGCCTTATCCGCTTCTTCCAGTATAACATTTTCGTGGGCAGAGTAAACAAAAAGCGGGCAAATTTTTATAAAAACAGCACGTGAGCATTCAAGAGCATTCAGGAGCAAAACAGAGCATTTTAAAGCGCTCGCTTTCTAAATCAAAAAAATGCAAAAAAGGGGTTGACGCGGCGCCGGGCATCCGCTATAATCAATCTTGCGCCTGTTTGCACGGGCCTTTCGATTGTTTGTAGAGACTATTAGGAGGAAAACACCATGAGCACAACTCTTGCTAAACCCGGCACCGTGGAACGCAAGTGGTACATCATCGATGCCGCCGGCAAGCCCCTGGGCCGCACCGCCGCCACTGCCGCCGTGCTGCTCCGCGGCAAAAATAAGGTCACTTTCACGCCCAATGTCGATTGCGGCGACCATGTGATCATCATCAACTGCGACCAGGCTGTCCTTACCGGCAGCAAGCTGGACAAGAAGTATTACTACCACCACAGCGGCTGGATCGGCGGCATGAAAGCCGTGCAGTACCGCACGCTGATGGCCGAGAAATCCGATAAGGCCATGATGCTGGCCGTGAAGGGCATGCTGCCCGGCAACACCCTGGGTGCCGCCGCGCTGAAGCGCCTGCGCGTCTACAAGGGCGCCGAGCACAACAACGCCGCCCAGAAGCCCGAAGCTTACACACTGTAATAGGAGGCAATGAGAATGTACGAGACGAAACCTTATTTCTACGGCACTGGCCGTCGTAAGAATTCCGTTGCCCGCGTTCGTGTGTACAACGGCACCGGCAAGATCACCATCAACGACCGTGATATCGACGATTATTTCGGTCTTGAGACCCTGAAGCTCATCGTGCGCCAGCCGCTGGCTGTCGCGGGCGTCGAGGGCAAATTCGACATCGTTGTGCGCGTTGCGGGCGGCGGTGTTTCCGGCCAGGCGGGCGCCATCCGCCACGGCCTGTCCCGCGCGCTGCTCGTTTATGACGAGAACCTGCGCGGCGAACTGAAGAAAGCCGGCTTCCTGACGCGCGATCCGCGCATGAAGGAGCGCAAGAAATACGGTCTCAAGGCAGCTCGTAGAGCACCTCAGTTCAGCAAGAGATAATCTGCTGTTCAAACCGTATCAAAATGGTTCAAAAACCCCGGAAAATCAAGGTTTTCCGGGGTTTTACTATATCTAAACGGGCTAATATAGTTTGACTAAATTTGGTAAAACGAGAGCCGTTTTCACCCAATTTTCCGTGGTTAAATATAGGACAACCGGCAAAAATGGGGGTAAAAAAAGGGGTTAGTGGTTAAATTATAGGACAACCGAGAGCTGATTTTTGCGGTGTTTTTGGGGCGCTTTTCAGCTCTCCTTCCCTTTGTTTTGGGCTGTGGCAGTTTGGCATAGCTTGACCTAATTTGGATAATTGAATATGAATTTGATACAGCACTCAGTGTAAAATGACTGGGTGTTTTTTCATTTCAAGAACTCGTATTCCGGCGATAGAAAGAGCCGTCACTTCACTTTTAATTTTGGAGTGGCGGCTTTTTCTATTTCCAGAAGCAACAGCAACAATCAGAAATGAGGTGAAGTCAATGAACACGCAAATCATCGCCATCGCCAACCAGAAGGGCGGCGTTGGCAAAACCACAACCTGTGCCAATCTTGGAATCGGTTTGGCGCAGGCTGGGAAGAAAGTCCTGCTGATCGACGGAGACCCGCAAGGCAGCCTGACCATCAGCCTGGGTTATCCCCAACCGGACAAGCTACCCTTTACCCTTTCCGACGCGATGGGACGCATCCTGATGGACGAGCCGCTGCGACCCGGTGAGGGCATCCTGCACCACCCGGAAGGCGTTGACCTGATGCCTGCTGACATTCAGCTCTCCGGCATGGAGGTTTCTCTGGTGAACGCCATGAGCCGCGAGACTATCCTGCGGCAATACCTGGACACCGTAAAGGGACAGTATTCCCATATCCTGATTGATTGTCAGCCCTCCCTGGGTATGCTCACGGTCAATGCGCTGGCAGCCGCCAATAGGGTCATAATTCCCGTCCAGGCTGAGTATCTGCCCGCAAAAGGATTAGAACAGCTGCTCCAAACAGTAAATAAGGTGAAGCGACAGATTAACCCCAAACTCCAGATTGACGGCATCCTGCTGACGATGGTGGACAACCGCACCAACTTTGCCAAGGAGATCGCCGCCCTGCTGCGGGAGACCTACGGCAGCAAAATCAAGGTGTTCGCCACCGAGATTCCCCATTCTGTTAGGGCAAAGGAAATCAGCGCCGAGGGCAAGAGCATTTTTGCCCATGACCCTGGCGGCAAGGTGGCTGAGAGCTACAAAAATCTGACGCAGGAGGTGACGAAACTTGAAAAGCAGCGCGAAAAAAGTAGAGCTGGCATCGGTAGATGATCTTTTTACCACGGAGCAGGAACGTCAGGAAGCCGACGAAGAGAGAGTTGTCCGTATCCCCCTTACACAATTGCACTACTTTAAAGGGTATCCAGCTATGCAGACCGAGGTGCCATTTACAGGTCAGCCTTACCGTTTCAAGGATGATGACCCCAAGATGCAGGAAACGCTGGATAGTGTTAAAAAGCGCGGTGTTCGTGCGCCTGGCCTTGTGCGCCCTGACCCGGATGGTGGCTATGAGATTATTTCTGGCCATCGCCGCCACCGAGCCAGCGAGTTGGCAGGTTTGGAGGATATGCCAGTCATTATCAGGGATATGACCGATGAAGAAGCGGTTATAGAGATGGTAGATGCCAATATCCAGCGCGAGAAAGTTATGCCCAGTGAAAAAGCATGGGCTTATCGCATGAAGTTAGAGGCCATCAAACATCAGGGAGCAAGAACAGACCTTACTTCTGTTCAAGTCGAACAGAAGTTGAGTGCCCGTGACAAGGTGGCCAAAGATGCTGGTGAGAAAAGTGGCATTCAGATCATGCGTTATATCCGATTAACCGAGCTAATTCCCGAACTGTTGGATATGGTGGATGAAAAGAAAATCGCCTTTAATCCGGCCTACGAGCTGTCTTTCCTCAAAAAAGAGGAACAGATCCAGCTTTTGGACGCGATGGACAGCGAACAGGCCACCCCCTCTCTCTCCCAGGCCCAGCGGCTCAAGAAGTTCAGCCAAGAGGGGCGTTTATCCATTGATGTGATGCGGGCCATTATGGGCGAGGAAAAGAAAAGCGATCTGGACAAGGTGACATTCACTTCGGACACTTTGCGGAAGTATTTTCCCAAGAGTTATACTCCGGCCAGGATGCAGGAAACCATTATCAAGCTGCTGGAACAGTGGCAGAAAAAACGCCAGCAACAGCATGAACGCTGAGAAAGGAGCAGCCTATGAGGGATATTTCAGCCCGTGAGCTGAAAGGACATAACATTCTTGCCGTGGAGCGTTTTCAGGATAACACTCGCCGGATGATTGAGTTTTCTGTCCTGCGTTCCTGCGCCTACGGCAGTCCCGGTGATGAAATGCGGCTGTTTCTTACGGAGGACGGCTATCAGGCCGCCCTCGTAAGCCAGAAGCGCCGGGAAATCAAAATCAGGCGGCACGCCCGTATCATCGAGGGACACATCCTCGATTTTAAGCCGGACAAGCACCGCCGCCACTCATAAACAAGCCATTACTGCGAAAGGAAAGGATTGAAATGTGCACTGTAAAGGAAATCCGGGAAGCAATCCGGGAGGATTGTCGTTCCCAGCATGATATGGAAACCGCCGACATTGACCGCATTTTCCAGACGCTCCCGTTTTCACAGAGGAATAGCCTGCTGGATAAACCGCCCATGCCTAAGCGCCCCTACCGGCGCAGGAAAAAAGAACAGAAATCGTGACCGCCACAATTCTTTTTACAGGAGTGTGGCGTTTTTCATACCCTGAGAAATTTGGAAGGAGTGAGGTCAATGGCCATATTTCGTATTGAACGAACCAGAGATTATACCGTGATGAGCAACCATCATTTACGCAACGGGAAGCTGTCCCTCAAGGCCAAGGGGCTGCTTTCCATGATGCTGTCCTTGCCGGAGGACTGGAACTACACCACCAGAGGGCTTGCGAAAATCTGCAAGGAGGGCGTGGACGCTATCGGCGGCGCGCTGCGGGAGCTGGAAACTGCCGGGTACATTGTACGCCATCAACTGCGGGATCGGCAGGGCCGGATCAGCGACACCGAGTATGTCATCTATGAGCAACCGCAGCCGAAGAACCCGGATACGCCCCAGCCGGATACGGCTTCACCAGATACGGAAAACCCGGATATGGAGAAACCGGATACGGAAAAGCCCGCAGAATTAAATATAGAGAAATCCAATACTCAAAAAATAATAACAGATGGATCAAGTATCGATTCTATTCCCTTCCGGGAGAAAACGGCGGCAAGACTGCCGGAACGGAAAGGAAGGGATGCGATGTCAGTCTCCGAGATAGAAAATTATCGGGATTTGATTTTAGAGAACATTGAGTATGACTACCTGTGCAGGGAGTTTGCTACCTATCGGGAGGATTTGGACGAGATCGTGGAGCTGATGGTGGAAACCGTCTGTGCCAGACGCAAAACCACCCGGATCGCTGGCAGCGACTTTCCCCATGAGGTGGTGCGCTCCCGTTTTTTGAAGCTGGACAGCGAACATATCCGGTTTGTCATGGACAGCTTGCAGAAAAACACCACCGAAGTCCGCAACATGAAGCAATACCTGCTGACGGTGCTGTTTAACGCTCCCACCACCATCAGCAACCACTACACTTCACAGGTCAATCACGATATGAACGCAGGCGGCTGGTAAGGCCGTCTTTTTTCATCCCACAACAATGTCTTTTACAGGAGGTTACGCTATGAATCAGATGGAAATTTTCAGCAATCAGGAGTTCGGCAGTATCCGCACTTTTGAGCAGGACGGCAAAGTGCTGTTTTGCGGAAAGGATATTGCGAAAGCACTTGGATACCAACGTACCGCTGATGCCATCACAGCCCACTGCAAAGGGGTCTGCGTTTTACCGACCCCTTCTAACGGCGGTATTCAGCGAATGAAATTTATTCCCGAAGGCGATGTGTACCGCCTAATCGTTCACAGCAAGCTGCCCTCTGCGGAACGGTTTGAACGCTGGGTATTTGATGAGGTGCTGCCCTCTATCCGAAAACACGGGGCTTACATCACCAGAGAAAAGCTGTGGGAGGTTGCCACTTCCCCGGAAGCCATGATGAAACTCTGTTCCGACCTGCTGGCCGAGCGCGAGGAAAATGCGGTGCTGCGGAAAGAAAACGCCATGCTGGAGGGCAAGGCAGCCTTTTATGACCTGTTTATCGACCTCAAGCACAGCACCAACCTCCGCACCACCGCCAAAGAACTGGTTGTGCCGGAGCGCCGGTTTGTCCGATTCCTGCTGGAACAGCGGTTTGTGTACCGCGCCCCGTCCGGGAATGTGCTGCCTTATGCAAAGCCTGCCAACGACGGCCTGTTTACCGTTAAGGACTACTGCAATCATGGGCATACCGGCTCCTATACACTGGTAACGCCCCAGGGCAAGCTCTTTTTTGCCCAGCTGCGGGACAGCATCCTGCTGATGATATGATGATGCGGTATCTTCTGCGGCGGCTGGTGGTTCCGCCTTAAATTTTCTGACCCATCCCTGCAAAATCTGCGGAAAGGAGGCGTTATCCCATGCAGGAAGAAGTGGAAAACAGGACTTTAACGCTGGTAGTCAACGGCACAAAGTTCACCGGGCGGCTGTTTAAGGCCGCCATTTGTAAATACCTTGCCCACTGCAAGGAAAAGAAGCTGAATAAGCAGCGAAAACGGGAAATCCCAGTCAAACCCCAGGGCAAGCAGACGGTCAAGCAGCTTGTAGGGCAGAATCAGGGCGTATCCAACATTGAGATCACCGACCCCTCCATCAAGGAGTTTGAAAAGATTGCCCGGAAATACGGTGTGGATTATGCGGTGAAAAAAGACCGCAGCACCTCCCCGCCCAAGTACCTGATCTTTTTCAAAGGTCGGGATGCGGATGCGCTGACCGCCGCCTTTACTGAGTACACCGGCAAAAAAGTGAAAAAAGCAGAGAAAACAGAGCGTCCGTCTGTGCTGGCAAAGCTGAACCAGTTCAAAGAGCTGGTCAAAAATGCCGTGGTGGATCGCACCAGGCGAAAGGAGCTGGAACGATGAAAAAGCAGCTTGACATCAAAAAGCTCCTGATTTTGAACCTGCCGTATATTCTGATGGGACTGTTTGCCACCAACTTCGGAGAAGGATGGCGCAGGGCGCAGGGCGCGGACGCTTCGGCAAAAATGCTCTCGTTCTTCTCCACGCTGCCGGTGGCGCTGGCAAGCTGGTGGCCCAGCCTGCACCCGCTGGATTTACTGGTGGGTCTGTGCTGTGGTGCTGGCCTGCGGCTGGCGGTCTATCTCAAGAGCAAGAACGCCAAAAAGTATCGCCACGGCATGGAGTATGGTTCTGCCCGCTGGGGAACCCATGAGGACATCGCTCCTTACATCGACCCGGTGTTCCAGAACAATGTGATTCTGACGAAAACCGAGAGCCTGACTATGAACAGCCGTCCCAAAGACCCCAAGACTGCCAGAAACAAAAATGTGCTGGTGATTGGCGGCTCCGGTTCCGGTAAGACCCGGTTCTGGCTGAAACCGAACCTGATGCAGATGCACAGCTCTTATGTGGTCACAGACCCCAAAGGCACCATCCTGGTGGAGTGCGGCAAAATGCTCCAGCGAGGCACCTCCAAGCTGGGCAAGGACGGCAAACCCATGAAGGATAAGCACGGCAAGGTCATCTATGAGCCGTACCGGATCAAAGTCCTCAACACCATTAACTTCAAGAAGTCCATGCACTATAACCCCTTTGCCTACATCCACTCGGAGAAGGACATCTTGAAGCTGGTCACCACGCTGATCGCCAATACCAAGGGCGAGGGCAAGGCCGGGGACGATTTCTGGGTCAAGGCGGAAACGCTTTTGTACTGCGCCCTTATCGGGTATATCCACTATGAGGCCCCGGTGGAGGAACAGAATTTTTCCACCCTCATCGAGTTCATCAATGCGATGGAGGTCCGGGAGGATGACGAGGAGTTCAAAAACCGTGCGACCCTAATTGCAGTGTAAAACTCCCGTAGTAGGGTGACACCACTGCAAACCTGATAAGAGGTGCTAAGGAGGTGAAAAGCGGCACACTCTTGTAGGTAATTGATATGACTGGAGGCGGCATGGAAGCCAAATATTCCATGTATCCGACCTCGACTAATACTCCTGCCGGCTGTCTGGTAACAGGCAGTCGCGAAGCATAGGTGAAGGCGGGGACACTGCTGGTGACAGCACACCCCGGGTTCCACTGCATATGGATTCAACATTCCGCATTTGCTAAAGCTTCGTTATGAACCCTATCCTGCTCTGCTGTGCAGAGAGGACGGAATAATAAATCTACCTCACGTGATTTCGTTTTGTCACTATGGGGGATGGCGTTATGGCCGCCATAGAATACGTGTAAAACGTATCGGGGAGACCCAGGTTTACGGAGCAGAGGAAGTCCTAAGTGCAGTATTAAGGCAGTCATATTGATAAGGGCGAACTGCCCGACGTTTAGGAATAGCCGGGGACGGCCCGCACTGAAAGGGTAAGGCCAGAAAGGTTATGAACGGGTAGTCAGCGGGGCCATAGTAGCGTAGATACCCTGTCAAGAAACAGGGGGTAGCGAAGGGCCTTAGTCTTGCTTTGAATAATAAAACAATATTTCCGATTCGCCTGATTAGACGCAAGAGACTATTCGTTACGGAAATGAGGCGACAACCTATGAAGAACCAAAGAAAAGTAATTGAGTACCAATAACATCTATTTTGTGGACATGGAAAAGCGGTTTGAAGATTTCCAGAATAACAGAATTGACCTACGGGCACTCCACGTCATGGTTTATGACACTGATAACGTAGCCCTTGCACTGCGTCAATTAAGCAAAAGTCCGGGAAGAATGGCACTGGGGCCGGATAAAACAAACATCAAAACTCTGGAACCCTACTCTATTCAGGAACTTGCGGAGATTGTGAAAGACCGTCTGACAAACAAAAGAATGGATTATGTACGGAGAACGTACATACCGAAAAGCAATGGGAAGAAGCGGCCTCTTGGGATTTGCTCCATTTGGGATAAGCTGGTTGAAAAATGTATTCAACTGGTGGTGGAACCCTATTGTGAAACAAAATTTGTAGAGAGTTCATTCGGATTCCGGAAACAGGTCAGCACTCACAATGCGCTGGCAAAGGTGAAAAGCCAATGTCAGACAATGCCCTATGTCCTGTCCGTGGATATGAAAGATTTCTTCGGAACCATAGACCCGGATATAGCATACCGGGAACTGTGGCATATCGGGATAAAAGACCAGATAATCCTCAACTATATCTACCGTTTCATTAAAAAGGGATACTATGAGGATTCCTGTAAAGTGGAGAATCCGAAAGGCTCTCCACAAGGTTCGATTTTGGGGCCGTTAATCAGTAATGTATATCTACATCGATTTGATGTATGGCTCCGTGACCAGGGTGATTGCTGGCATGACAGAAGCGTTGCAAAGTTTCACAACTATGCGAACAAGCGACGCAACCTCGCACTCACAAATCTAAAAGTTGGGATTCATGTGAGGTATGCTGATGACATTCTGGTATTGTGCAAGGATTATGAGGACGCTGTGAAATTCAAATACAGTGTTACGAATTACCTGACACGGAACATGAAGCTGGAAATCAACGAGGATAAGACAAAAATATATGACCTTACCCGGGAAAAGATGAAGTATCTGGGATATGACTTCTATGCCTATAAAAAGCAGACGAAGAACCCACAGCAAAAGGGGAAGCTGATGGTGACAAATGAGCTTCCAAAAAGCAAAGAGGACGTGATTGTTAAGAAATGCAGGGAACTGCTACATGACATCAGGCGCAATCCGTCATTTGAAACAATACACGCATGGAATGCCTATGTGGTGGGAGTCCACAACTACTATAAAGGCATGTCTCTGTTTTGTTTGAGCTTTAGAAAAATAGGTTGGCGAATCAAAGAATTGTTTTATCACACAATGAGCAGAGATGTTAAATTCATAAAAGACCAAGCTTACAAGGATAACTTTCAGGGCGGAGAATACCGCTCATGGGGAAAGCGTGGCTATTACTGCTTCCATCAGTTCCCGGTCATTGAGATTCAATGGGCCAGTTGGGACAATAAACTGATAGCTGCAGAAAAGGGCAAGGTAATCCGTAAAAATCCTTATGCCTACGGCGAAAAGAAGCACAATCCCGGTGTATCAATGAAGGATATCAGCTACTTAGTCAACACTTCAAAATACATCAAAAACAGCCGGTTAGCCATGTTCAGAATCAGTAAATACAGTTCCATGAAAGGTGTCAGCTATCTGTCGGGAAATTTTGTCCCCGTAGACGAATACCACTGCCACCATATCAAACCACTTAGCAAAGGCGGAACAAATGATTTTGAAAACCTCTGTGTGCTTTCAGAAATGGAACATACGATACTGCACAGCAGTACCCCGGAGCGGCTTTATTCCATTTTTCCCAGAAAGATACGGAGAATAAAAGCACTTATTGATTCCTTGCAAAGAGATTGATTGTGAATATGTCGTTTGCTTGTTGAGCAAGAGACCCCTTTGGAATGGGGGAATCTTCACAAAGTAAGAGGGTACGCCGGATGCGCTGAAAGGTGCCCGTCCGGTGTGGGCCGGGGGAAAAGGCCGAGACGAAAGTCAGAGCCTTACCTATCGGTATCCGTTGACCTGATGTTTGACGCGCTGGAGGCAGAGAAGCCCAACCATTTCGCTGTCCGCCAGTACAAAAAGTACAAGCTGGCAGCTGGCAAAACCGCAAAATCCATCCTGATTTCCTGCGGTGCGCGCCTTGCTGTGTTCGACATTGCGGAGCTGCGGGAGGTCACTTCCTACGACGAGCTGGAGCTGGACACCCTGGGAGACAGGAAAACCGCCCTGTTCCTCATTATGAGCGACACGGACGATAGCTTTAACTTTTTGATCTCCATGTGCTACACCCAGCTGTTCAACCTGCTGTGTGAAAAAGCGGATGATGTTTACGGCGGCAGACTTCCGGTCCATGTGCGCTGTCTTATCGACGAGTGCGCCAACATCGGCCAGATTCCCAAACTGGAAAAGCTGGTGGCCACCATCCGAAGCCGTGAGATCTCCGCTTGTCTGGTGTTGCAGGCGCAAAGCCAGCTCAAAGCCATTTACAAGGACAACGCCGATACCATCATCGGCAATATGGATACCTCCATTTTCCTGGGCGGCAAGGAGCCGACTACCCTCAAGGAACTGGCTGCCGTGCTGGGCAAGGAAACCATCGACACCTACAACACCGGAGAGAGCCGTGGGCGGGAAACTTCCCACTCGCTCAATTATCAAAAATTAGGGAAAGAGCTGATGAGCCAGGACGAGCTGGCCGTCATGGACGGCGGCAAGTGCATCCTTCAGCTGCGCGGTGTGCGCCCTTTCCTTTCGGATAAGTACGACATCACCAAACACCCCAATTTCAAATACACAGCCGATGCAAGCGACAAGAACGCTTTTGACATTGAAGCATTTCTGTCCACCCGGCTGAAGCTCAAGCCCAATGAGGTCTGCGACGTGTACGAAGTAGATACAGAGGGTGCTTAAATCTGTTCCGCTGTGAAAGGAGTGGTCTTATCTATTCGCCGCAACTGCCCTTTTGGGACCATTGGCGTACAAGGCGGACAGTCACCAAAAAATAATGAAAAAAGGAGGACAGCCGGAATCAGCCCCCGGAAACCGGGCGGCGGATTGTCCGGCTTTTGTATGCCTATGAATGACTGAAACTTTATCAAAACGATTCCGGCTAACTATAATTTATGGCATTTTTTAATCAGGCAATCACCGTTTTGCAGACTCTCGTTATCGCTCTGGGCGCTGGTCTCGGCATCTGGGGTGTCATCAACCTGCTGGAAGGTTACGGAAATGACAATCCCGGCGCTAAAAGCCAAGGCATGAAGCAGCTCATGGCTGGCGCTGGCGTCGCCGTGGTCGGCATGGTCCTCGTACCCCTGCTCTCCGGTCTGTTTACCGTCTAAACTGTCCCTGGAAAATCCTTGCCCCTCCCGTAATAATCGGGAGGGGCTGAAAGGAGGTCGCACTGTATGGATTTTCTGCTGGACGCGCTTACTGAGTGGCTCAAGGAAATGCTGGTAGGCGGCATTATGGGAAACCTGTCCGGGATGTTCGATTCTGTAAACCAGCAGGTCGGAGATATATCCGTGCAGGTTGGGCAAACACCGCAGGGCTGGAACGGCGGTATTTTCAACATGATCCAGAACCTCTCCAACTCCATTATGGTTCCCATCGCCGGTGTGATTCTGGCGATTGTAATGACGCTGGAACTAATCCAGATGATTACCGATAAAAACAACCTGCATGATGTGGATACCTGGATGATTTTCAAGTGGGTGTTCAAGTCAGCCGCAGCCATACTCCTTGTCACGAATACATGGAATATCGTCATGGGCGTGTTCGATATGGCGCAGAGCGTGGTGGCACAGGCATCCGGGATCATTTCTTCGGATGCCGCCATTGATATTTCCTCTGTCCTTACGGACATGGAACCCCGGCTGATGGAAATGGATTTGGGTCCGCTGTTCGGGCTTTGGTTCCAGAGTATGTTTATCGGCGTTACCATGTGGGCGCTGTATATCTGCATTTTCATCGTGATTTATGGCCGTATGATAGAAATTTACCTTGTGACATCCGTTGCGCCCATCCCCATGGCTGCCATGATGGGCAAGGAATGGGGCGGCATGGGCCAGAACTATCTGCGCTCCCTGCTGGCGCTGGGATTCCAGGCATTTCTTATCATTGTCTGTGTGGCGATTTATGCTGTACTGGTGCAGGGCATCGCTACCGAGGAAGATGTGATTATGGCGATTTGGAGCTGTGTGGGCTATACGGTTTTACTGTGCTTTACCCTCTTTAAGACCGGAAGCCTTGCAAAAGCTGTATTCCAGGCTCATTAAGGAGGAGGGAGTTTCTATGGCCTATGTACCTGTACCCAAAGACCTGACGAAAGTCAAAACCAAGGTTGCTTTCAACTTAACCAAGCGGCAGTTAGTCTGCTTCGGCGGAGGGGCGCTTTTGGGCGTACCGCTGTTCTTTCTGCTCCGTGGCTCTGCCGGGAACAGTACGGCAGCCCTGTGCATGATGTTCGTGATGCTGCCTTTCTTCCTGCTGGCGATGTACGAAAAGCATGGTCAGCCGTTGGAAAAGATCGTGGGCAATATCATCCGCGTCACGGTGATCCGCCCCAGGCAGCGCCCCTACCGCACCAATAACTTCTATGCCGTGCTGCAGCGGCAGGCAAATCTCGACGAGGAGGTGTCACACATTGTTTACGGCAATCAAACGCTGGCTGCACCGGCTGTTCGGAAAAAACGAGGAAAAAGCTGTGCAGCCGGTCAAAACAAAGAAAAAGCTGTCCCGCGCCGACAGAAAGCAGATTGAAGCTGCGATTGCCCGCGCAAACCGCACGGACAAAAAGGAAAAATCGGCACAGGACAGTATCCCTTATGAACGAATGTGGCCGGACGGTATCTGCCGGGTATCAGACGGTCACTACACAAAAACCATTCAATTTCAGGACATCAACTATCAGCTCTCACAGAACGAGGATAAAACCGCGATTTTCGAGGGCTGGTGCGATTTCCTCAACTACTTCGACAGCTCGATTCAGTTTGAGCTGTCTTTTTTGAACCTTGCAGCATCGGAGGAAACCTTTGCCCGCGCCATCAACATCCCTCTCCAGGGGGACGATTTTGACAGCATCCGCATCGAATACATGACCATGCTGCAAAACCAGCTGGCAAAGGGAAATAACGGCCTGATCAAAACCAAGTATCTCACCTTTGGCATTGACGCGGACAGCATCAAGGCGGCCAAGCCCCGTCTGGAGCGCATTGAGACCGACATTCTCAATAACTTCAAGCGGCTGGGCGTGGCGGCGGAAACGCTGGACGGAAAGGCGCGGCTTGCCCAACTGCATGGTATCTTCCACATGGACGAGCAGCTGCCGTTCCGGTTTGAGTGGGACTGGCTCCCCTCCAGCGGCCTGTCCACCAAGGACTTTATCGCCCCCAGCTCCTTTGAGTTCCGCACCGGCAAGCAGTTCCGCATGGGCAAGAAGTACGGAGCCGTCAGCTTCGTACAAATTTTGGCCCCAGAGCTGAATGACCGGATGCTGGCCGATTTTCTGGATATGGAATCCAACCTGATTGTCAGCCTGCACATCCAGTCAGTGGATCAGATCAAGGCCATCAAGACGGTCAAACGAAAAATCACCGATCTGGATAAATCCAAAATCGAGGAACAGAAAAAGGCTGTCCGTGCCGGGTACGACATAGACATCATTCCCTCCGACCTTGCCACTTATGGTGTTGAGGCCAAAAAGCTCTTGCAGGATTTGCAGAGCCGCAACGAGCGAATGTTCCTTGTTACCTTCCTGGTGCTGAACACGGCGGATAACCCCCGCCAGCTGGACAACAATGTGTTCCAGGCAAGCTCCATCGCGCAGAAATACAACTGCCGGCTGACAAGGCTGGACTTCCAGCAGGAAGAAGGGCTGATGAGCTGCCTGCCTTTGGGTCTCAATCAGATCGAAATTCAGCGGGGGCTGACCACCAGTTCCACGGCTATCTTTGTGCCGTTCACCACACAGGAATTATTCCAGAACGGTAAAGAGGCGCTGTACTACGGCATCAACGCCCTGTCCAACAACCTTATCATGGTGGACCGCAAGCTGCTGAAAAACCCCAACGGCCTGATTCTCGGTACGCCGGGTTCCGGCAAGTCCTTCAGCGCCAAGCGCGAGATCGCCAACTGCTTCCTGCTGACTTCCGACGAGGTGGAAATCCTGGATCCGGAAGCGGAATATGCCCCGCTGGTGGAGCGTCTGCATGGGCAGGTTATCAAAATTTCGCCCACTTCCACCAACTACATCAACCCCATGGACCTGAACCTGGACTATTCGGATGATGAAAGCCCGCTGTCCCTCAAATCCGACTTCATTCTCAGCCTGTGCGAGCTGATCGTGGGCGGCAAGGAGGGCTTGCAGCCGGTGCAGAAAACCATCATCGACCGCTGTGTGCGGCTGGTCTATCAGGACTATCTCAACGATCCGCGCCCGGAGAATATGCCCATTCTGGAGGATTTGTATAATCTCTTGCGGGCGCAGGAGGAAAAAGAGGCACAGTACATCGCCACAGCGCTGGAAATCTATGTGACCGGCTCCCTCAATGTGTTCAACCACCGAACCAATGTGGACATCAACAACCGTATTGTCTGCTATGACATTAAGGAACTGGGCAAGCAGCTGAAGAAAATCGGGATGCTGGTGGTGCAGGATCAGGTGTGGAACCGCGTCACCATCAACCGCGCCGCCCACAAGTCCACCCGTTACTACATCGACGAGATGCACCTGCTGCTGAAAGAGGAACAGACCGCCGCCTATACAGTGGAAATCTGGAAGCGGTTCCGCAAGTGGGGCGGCATCCCGACTGGTATCACACAGAATGTCAAAGACCTTTTGAGCAGCCGCGAGGTTGAGAACATCTTTGAAAACTCCGACTTCGTGTATATGCTCAACCAGGCGGGCGGAGACCGGCAGATTCTTGCCAAACAGCTGGGCATTTCCCCGCACCAGCTATCCTATGTGACCCACTCCGGCGAGGGCGAGGGACTTTTGTTCTACGGCTCCACCATCCTGCCTTTTGTGGACCACTTCCCCAAGAATACGGAACTGTACCGTATCATGACCACCAAGCCGTTGGACTTAAAAAAGGAGGATGAACAGCATGACAAAGAAAGAAATTGAAAAAGGCGCAGGTCTGCTTCTGGCCGCTGTCAGCGGATGTGAGCAGATGGTGGAACTGCTTCGCGCCGCCGTCCATTACTGCTATGAGCAGGAAAAGACAGCAAAAAATCTCACGCCCAAGGGCTATGCCGGATTTACCCGGATTCACCATATCTGGACAGAGGGCATACCGGATGTTCCCAAGCTGTTTATGGGCAGCCCGATTCAGGATCGGGACATGGCAAGAGGAACCCTGATGGCGCTTTTCCTGTCCACAACGGTCTTTCCGGCAGAAACCATTCAGATTCCGGTATATGCGGAAACCTGTGTGCTGCTGGATGACCTGATGGCGGGTGGCTGGTATGCGTAAGGAACCGCGCCTGCGCTTTACAGACGAGGAACGGGCTGACCCGGCGCTGGAGAAGCCCATCCGTAAAGTAGACCGGGCCGCCGTCAAAGCAGACAAGGCGCAGGCGAAAATCCCGAAAAAGCAGGTGCGGCAAAAAGCGGTGGACCTGGGGACCGGCAAAGTGACTACCAAACTGGTGCTGGAGGACAAGAAAAAGCCGCCCTCCAAGCTGTCCCATGCGGTCCGGGATGCTCCGGGAGATGCGGCGCTGGGGAAACTCCACAAGGAAATCCGTGAAACGGAACAGGACAATGTGGGCGTGGAGAGCGCCCACAAGTCCGAGGAAGCTGTTGAAACCGGTGCGCGGCTGGTCCGGGAAGGCTACCGCAGCCACAAGCTGAAGCCATACCGCAAGGCGGCACAGGCGGAACAAAAGCTGGAAAAGGCCAATGTAAACGCCCTGTATCAAAAGTCCCTGCGGGAAAATCCCCAGCTTACCAGTAATCCGTTTTCACGCTGGCAGCAGAAGCAGGCCATCAAAAAGGAATACGCCGCCGCCAAGCGCGCCGGTCAAGCTGCCGGAAACACCGCCAACACCGCAAAAAAGACCGGCAAGGCCGCCAAGACGGTCAAGGAAAAGGCACAGCAGGCCGGAGCATTTGTTATGCGCCACAAAAAAGGCTTTTTGCTTGTGGGCGCGATTTTTCTGCTCATCTGCCTGCTGCTCAACACCATGTCCTCCTGCTCCATGATGGCGCAGAGCATTGGTTCTGCCATTTCCGGCTCTACCTATCCGTCGGATGACCTGGAGCTGGTGGCGGTGGAGGCCGATTACGCCGCCAAGGAAGCGGCGCTGCAAGCTGAGATCGACAACATTGAGATCAGCCATCCGGGATATGACGAATACCGTTATGACCTGGATATGATCGGGCATGACCCCCATGAGTTGGCGGCTTATCTGTCTGCTGTGTTGCAGGGCTATACTCGCCAGAGCGCACAGGCGGAGCTGGAGCGTGTGTTTGATGCACAGTATCAGCTTACGCTCACCGAGGAAGTCGAGGTGCGCTACCGGACGGAAACCCGAACGGACAGCGAGGGCAACAGCTATACCGTTGAGGTTCCCTACAACTACTACATCCTCAATGTGAAGCTCACCAGCAAGCCTATATCCTCTGTGGCTTCGGAGCTGCTGACCCCGGAACAGCTAGAGATGTATCAGGTGTACCGGCAGACACTGGGCAACAAGCCGCTGATCTTCGGCGGCGGTTCCACGAATACCAGTGATTCCGAGAGTTTGGAGGGTGTGGAGTTTGTAAACGGCACACGCCCCGGCAACCCGGAGCTGGTGGAACTGGCCAAACGTCAGGTAGGAAATGTGGGCGGTCAGCCCTACTGGAGCTGGTACGGATTCAATTCCCGCGTGGAATGGTGCGCCTGCTTCGTGTCCTGGTGCTACGGCCAGATGGGGCTGTCTGAACCGCGCTTTGCGGGCTGTCAATCCCAGGGTGTACCCTGGTTCCAGTCACATGGGCAATGGGGCGCGCGGGGCTATGACAACCTCGCCCCCGGCGATGCCATCTTCTTCGATTGGGACCTGGACGGCAGCGCCGACCATGTGGGCATCGTCATCGGCACAGACGGCAGCCGCGTTTATACCGTAGAGGGAAACAGCGGCGATGCCTGCAAAATCAGAAGCTACGATGTGAACTATGAGTGCATCAAGGGCTACGGCCTGATGAACTGGTGACAAATCTTTTGATAGGAGTGATTGATTATGGCTACGAAAATTGAACGCATTGACCGGGAAATTACGAAAACCCGTGAGAAAATCGCAGAGTATCAGGAAAAGCTGAAAACGCTGGAAGCGCAGAAAACCGAAGCGGAAAATCTGGAGATCGTCCAGATGGTGCGCGCCCTGCGGCTGACCCCGGAGCAGCTGAACGCTATGCTCTCCGGCGGTACGGTCCCCGGCATGGCCGCTGCCTCCGCCGACTACAACGAACAGGAGGACACCGCCCATGAAGAATAAGAGAATTTTCAAGACCTTTTCGGCCCTCTGCGCCGCCCTGGTGCTGATGATGGGCCTTTCCGTGACCGCCTTTGCCCAGGGAACGGAGCAGCCCCCGGCAGAGGATGCCACCAACGATGAAAATGTGGTGGTGGAAAAAACCGAGGACAGTCCTGCCCTGACCCCGGAGGGCAACGCGGCGCTGGTAGATGATTTCGGCGGCAACAAGCAGCTGATTACCGTCACCACCAAGGCGGGCAACTACTTTTACATCCTCATTGACCGGGCCAACGAGGACAAGGAAACCGCCGTCCATTTCTTAAATCAGGTGGATGAAGCTGACCTGATGGCGCTGATGGAGGATGGGCAGTCCGCCGAGAAACCACCCGTTGTCTGCAACTGCACAGAAAAATGCGAAGCCGGTGCGGTCAACACCAAATGCGAGGTGTGCAGTACGGACATGACCGGTTGTACCGGCAAGGAAGCGGAGCCGGAAACGCCTGCGGAACCTGCGGAGCCTGAGAAAAAAGAATCCGCAGGACTAAACCCGGTTGTCCTGCTGCTGGTGCTGGCTGTGATGGGCGGCGCTGCCTTTACCTATTTCAAATTCATTAAGGGTAAGGCCAACCACAAAAACAGCAGCAATCCAGACGATTATGACTATGAGGACGGCGAGGAACTGCCGGATGAGGAAGAAATCGAATTGGAGGACGAGGAATCGGGCGAGCCGGACGCTGACGGGGGCAGCGCAGAAGAAGATGACGAGGACAGCGTGAAATGACTCGTTTCACAGACAGTCCCTATGAACGAATGATGACACGCAGGCCGGAGGGCGGGAAGGAAACTTCCCGTCCTCCCTCTTTGCCCCAAAGCCACCCCTGTTATGGCTGCGGGAATTATGGAAGTCCCTGCGTGGGCATTTGCCACCGTGAGATGGAACGCTGGCTCAAAGAAAGGAAACGGAAAAAATGAGTATTCTGATTACATTTATCAAGCTGCTTGCGGTTTTTGACCTGCTGGTGATCGCCGCGTATTTTGGCCGCGACATTCTCTCAACTGTGTGGAGCAAATTTCGGAAAAAGCCCAGACGGGAGGAACCTTTTGATTTCTCCCTGGATGCCGCAGCGGTTCCCCTGTCCATAGATTCCATCCGTCAGCTTTATTCAGGAGACGCGGCGGATTTTGTGGAAGAAAGGCTCCTGCCGAATGCCGCACAGACAATGGCGGTTTTGACAGACCGGGAACAGACAGCCGCCCGCCTGCTTTTGTCTGCACTGGTAGGTTTTCTGGCAGAAGAAGCCCCAATGGATGAACGGAGCTTTCCTATGGTGATGGAACTTCTGAACTGTATGGAATGTGAAAAAGAGGACGGCTGCCAGGACCCGGTGGATATTTTGTTTGAGGAAACCGTCCGCCGTACCTGCCGCCATGAGGAATATTACAGCAATTATCAACGCTACCGGTTGATGCAGGTGGACAAAACCCGTGTCATTCTGGCCTGCCGTATCCTTATCAACGATCTGCTGGGGAAACTGTACCGCTATGACTACCGGTTCGGCTATGACCTGCTGCTGGATGAGGAAAACAGCATTGAGAAAAAACTGCACACATCTGTGCGGGAAGAATGGGAGGATGAAGATGATGGGATGTAAACTGGTAATCGCTGAAAAGCCGTCGGTTGCCCAGAGTTTGGCTGCCGTGATCGGCGCGACTGTCCGCAAAGACGGCTATCTGGAGGGCAACGGCTGGCGTGTCAGCTGGTGCGTGGGACATCTGGCCGGTCTTGCGGATGCAGACAGCTATGACCCCAAGTACGCCAAGTGGCGATATGATGACCTGCCGATTCTGCCGGAACATTGGCAGATGGTGGTGGACAAAGATAAAAAGAAACAGTTTGATGTTCTCAAAAAGCTGATGAACGCCCCGGATGTGACCGAGGTGGTAAATGCCTGTGATGCCGGACGCGAGGGTGAACTGATTTTCCGCAGCGTCTATGAGCTGGCAGGCTGCCAAAAGCCCATGAAACGCCTGTGGATTTCTTCGATGGAGGACTCCGCCATAAGGGAGGGCTTTGCAAATCTGCGCCCCGGTGCGGACTATGACGGTCTGCATCAGGCGGCCCTCTGCCGCGCCAAGGCGGATTGGCTGGTGGGTATCAACGCCACAAGACTGTTTTCCGTGCTGTACCACCGCACTTTGAATATTGGGCGCGTCATGTCCCCGACGCTGGCCCTCATCGTCCAACGGGAAGCCGAGATCGACACCTTCAAGCCGGTTCCGTTTTACACGATAGTCCTGGAGCTACCTGAGTTTTCCGTTTCCGGGGAACGCATGGCGGATAAGGCTGCCGCCGAGCAGCTGAAAACTGCCTGTCAGGGTGCGGATGTGACAGTGAAAAAGGTGGAGCGCAAGGACAAAACCGAGAAGCCGCCCGCCCTCTATGACTTGACTACCCTCCAACGGGACGCCAACCGATTGTTGGGATATACGGCCCAGCAAACGCTTGATTATCTGCAAAATCTGTATGAAAAGAAGCTCTGCACCTATCCCCGCACGGATAGCCGCTATCTGACTTCGGATATGGCGGAGGGATTGCCGGTGCTGGTCAATCTGGTTGCCAACGCCATGCCGTTTCGCAAAGGGATCGCCATTTCCTGCGATGAGGCTCTGGTCATCAACGATAAGAAAGTGACCGACCACCATGCGGTGATTCCTACCCGCAATCTTCATGGCGCAGACCTGTCCGGCCTGCCGGTGGGTGAACGGATGATTTTGGAACTTGTAGCTTTGCGCCTGCTGTGCGCGGTGGCGGAACCGCATACTTACTCAGAAACTGCTGTCACCGTGGAGTGTGCCGGTGCGGAGTTTACCACCAAGGGCAAAACGGTGAAGCGCCCCGGCTGGCGGGCGCTGGACGCTGCCTACCGCGCTGGGCTGAAAAATGCGGAGCCGGACAAGGAAACCGAGGACAAGGCCCTGCCGGACGGAGGCCGTCTGCCAGAACTGTCCGAGGGTCAGACGCTGCCCCTTTCCAGCTCTGCCGTTAAGGAGGGCAAAACCAGCCCGCCCAAACACTTCACCGAAGATACGCTGCTTTCCGCGATGGAAACTGCCGGATCAAAGGAAATGCCGGACGATGCCGAGCGCAAGGGTCTGGGGACCCCGGCCACCCGCGCCGGTATCCTGGAAAAGCTGGTGTCCACCGGCTTTTTGGAGCGAAAAAAGAGTAAGAAAGCTGTGCAGCTCATGCCATCCAAAGATGCGGTGTCCCTGATTACCGTTCTGCCGGAACAGCTGCAATCGCCCCTGCTGACCGCTGAATGGGAACACCGTTTAAGCGAGATCGAGCGCGGCGAGCTGTCCCCGGAGGACTTCATGGGCGGGATCTGCGCCATGCTCCGGGAGTTGGTAGGAACCTATCAGGTCATCAAGGGGACTGAGTACCTGTTCACGCCGCCCCGCGAAGTGGTGGGCAAATGCCCTCGCTGCGGCGGTGATGTGGCGGAACTGCAAAAAGGGTTCTTCTGCCAGACAGAATCCTGTAAATTTGCCATCTGGAAAAACAACAAGTGGTGGGAAATGAAGCGTAATCAGCCTACCAAGGCTATTGTGACAGCGCTGCTCAAAGAGGGACGCGCTCATGTGAGCGGCTTGTATTCGGAAAAAACCGGCAAGACCTACGACGCAACGGTGGTTCTGGTGGACGATGGGAAGTATGTGGGTTTCAAGCTGGAGTTTGACCGGCAGAAAGGCGGCAAACGATGAAACTTTCCCTCTACGAACAGGAAACCATCCTCCTCTACAACCAGGCCGAGGACACCGCCGAAGTTTATACCCATGACCGGAAACTGATGGAGAAGCTGACCCGCCTTTCCAAAAAACACCCGGAACAGGTCTGTAAAAAAGATAAGCACAATTTTACGGTCCCCAAACGCTGTGTGTCCGTCCGGGAGCCATACAGTGCCGAGCGCCGCAAGGCTGCCAGTGAACGGGCCAAGGCTGCCGGGTACAGACCGCCTGTTAGAAAAGCTGACAGTGAGTAAATATGGACAATCTTTTTGAAACGGTCAAGCAGTCTATCACCATTCGGGAGGCCGCAGAACGATATGGGATTGAGGTCAAAAGGGGCGGCATGGTCTGCTGCCCCTTTCACGATGACAAAAATCCCAGCATGAAGTTGAACAAGGAATATTTCTACTGCTTCGGTTGCGGAGCCACCGGCGATGTGATCGACCTGGCTTCCCGGCTCTACAACCTGTCCCCCAAGGAAGCCGCCGAGAAGCTGGCGCAGGATTTTGGCCTTATTTATGACAGTCAGGCCCCTCCCCGGAGGAACTATGTTCGCCAGAAAACCGAGACGCAGCAGTTTCGGGAGGACCGGCAGCGGTGTTATCGCATACTGTCCGATTACTACTATCTGCTGAAAAAATGGGAGAATGCCTATTCTCCTCACACACCGGAGGAAGAACCACACCCCCTCTTTGTGGAAGCGATCCAGAAGAAAACCTATGTAGAGTACCTGCTGGACCTTTTTCTTTACGAAAATGAAGAAGAACAAAAGGCATGGATTACAGAACACACAGCAGAAATCACACATTTGGAAAGGAGACTGAAAATCATGGCTGAGAATAAATCCACCAACCGAGAGCGGCTAAGGGAAATCACAGATGGCATCGAGCAGGGCATCAAGGAACTGTTCGAGAGTGAAAAGTATATGCGCTATCTGTCCGTTATGTCCCGCTTCCACCGCTATTCGGTAAACAACACCATGCTCATCTATATGCAGAAGCCGGACGCCACTTTGGTGGCCGGGTTCAACAAGTGGAAAAACCAGTTTGAGCGCCATGTGAAAAAGGGTGAGCATGGCATTACCATCATCGCCCCCACGCCCTACAAAAAGAAAATCGAGGAAATGAAGCGCGACCCGGATACCCATGCCCCCATTCTGGATGCAGACGGCAAGGCGGTCATGGAGAAAAAGGAAATCGAAATCCCCATGTTTCGCCCGGTCAAGGTGTTTGATGTGAGCCAGACAGACGGCAAGCCGCTGCCGGAGTTGGCATCCAGCTTGTCGGGGACTGTGCCGCATTATGAAGCGTTTCTGGAGGCGGTGCGGCGCTCTGCCCCGGTTCCCATCGAGTTTGAGCCGATGGCGGACAACATGGACGGCTATTTTTCACCCGAACGCCAGCGCATCGCCATCCGGGAAGGCATGAGCGAGGTGCAGACTGTTTCCGCCGCTGTCCATGAAATCGCACACAGCAAGCTCCATAATCAGAAAAAGATTCAGATTGACAATGACCAGCAATATCAGGAGGTGGAGTTGTTTGAGAAACCCGCCCTGTTTTCCAATGGGCGTATTTCCCATGATGATCTGCCCGAAGGCGTTTATTGCTATGACCTGCGCGGTTCGGATGATGACCCCGGTTTCCCGATTTGTGTTGAGGAAAGAGTGGTGGTGAACCACGCTGGCTCTGTTATTTTGACTGCTCCGTTAGAATTTTCAGAAGAAGGCAGGCTGTATTTTACAGATGAGAACGGACTGAATTTTAACGGCGGTATGCTTACCCTCTCGCAGTTTTTGCAAGAACAGAAAAAAGACCGTCGCACAGAGGAAGTCGAAGCAGAAAGCATTTCCTATGCAGTCTGCCAGTATTTCGGCATCCAGACCGGGGAAAACAGTTTCGGTTACATCGCTTCCTGGTCCAAGGGCAAGGAACTGAAGGAGCTGCGAGCCAGTCTGGAGACCATCAACAAGACTTCCTGTGATCTGATTAACGACATTGAACGCCACTATAAGGAAATCTGTAAGGAGCGCGGCATTGACCTGACCGCCAAACAGGAGCCGGAACAGGCGGATATACCGCAGAAAGCCCTGTTTCTTCTGAACGATGCCACCTATCTGCATATTCAGCCGTGCGATACTGGCTGGGACTATACCCTCTATGACAAGGAAACCATGAAAGAACTGGACGGCGGCCAGCTGGATGAACCGGAACTGTCCCGTTCCGCCGCTGTCCGGCAGATTTGTGAGGGGCTGGAACTGGAAAATCCGTCGATTCAGGATGCACCGCTGTCTATGATTGAGACCTTGCAGGATGCAGCCTGTCAGCAGATGCAGGAACAGGTCAGCCAGCAGACCGCAGAAACTGCCGCCACCCAGCTGCCCGATGCTCAGGAGCAGTCTTTGGATGAGTACCCCATGCCCGACAGCGAAGTATCTGTTTCGGATATGCAGGAATACGGCTATCTCTATGACGGGATGCTGCCTGTCACCAGAGAACGGGCGCTGGAACTGGACGCTGCCGGTCTGACCGTCTATCTTCTCCATGAAGATAACACGGAGAGCATGGTGTTTGACACCGAGGAAATCATGGAGCATGGCGGGCTTTTCGGTGTGGAACACGAGGAATGGGAGCAAAGTCCGGCGTTCCATGAAAAGGTGCTGGAACGACAGGAACGGCAGATGGAACGAGAGCAGGCATTTCTTGCCCATGAGGGCAGCTGCTTTGCCATTTATCAGGTGAGCCGGGACGATCCGCAGAATGTGCGGTTTATGAATCTGGACTGGCTGCAATCGCACAATCTGGCTGTGGACCGAAACAATTATGACATGATCTACACCGCCCCGCTGAACGGTTCCGGCAGCGCCATGGAGCAGCTGGAAACGCTGTATGAGCAGTTCAACCTGCAAAAACCGGTGGATTTTCACAGTCCGTCCATGAGCGTCAGCGACATCGTTGCCATCAAGCAGGACGGTAAGGTATCCTGTCATTACTGCGACAGCGTTGGTTTCACCGAGATTCCCGGATTCCTGCCGGACAATCCGCTGAAAAATGCGGAAATGATGCTGGAGGATGACTACGGCATGATTGACGGCATCATCAACAACGGCCCAAAAGAGCGGACCGTGGCGCAGCTGGAACAGCAGGCCCGCAGTGGCCAGCCTATTTCTCTTATGGATTTGGCTGCCGCCGCCCATCGAGAGGAACGGGACAAGAAAAAGTCCGTCATGGAGCAGCTGAAAAGCCAGCCCCGGACGGAACGCAAAAAGGCAGCGCCCAAAAAGAGCGCGGAAAGGGAGATTTGATATGGGAAACTTTACTTTTGAGGAAATGAACCTGATGTGCATTTACAACACCGGCAGCCGCACCGGGCTGATGGAGGCTCTGACCGAGATGCGCGGCGAACTTTCGCCGGAGGAAACGGAACTGCGGGAGCTGACGGACAGCGCCCTGATGAAGCTCCAGGCTATGAGCGACGCCGAGTTTTCCCAGCTGGAACTGTACCCGGATTTTGATGAATAAGCAAATACTTGATAATTACTGACTGTTGTGGTATATTTATAGTTAGTTAATGCTAACCGGTAATATCTTCGGATATAAAAAGAGGTAGATGCTATGAAAAAAACACTAATTGGCGGTTTTTTAACTTTGAGTGGAACGATTGGCATTGTTATTCTGCTGGTGGCTTGTATCTTAAATCCCGTAACGAGTTGGATAACACCACCGGGCAGATTGATTTGTACCATGCTTGAACATGGTATTGCTGTTCCCATCGGTTGTTTTTTAATCATATTTATCACTGGGTTGTTTATTTTAGGAATCGAATACAGGAAAAAGATATAAATATATCAAGAACGGGTTGGAAATGGGAAATGGGAATTGTAAAAAAATTATTTAATAGCACAAGAAAACCAGAAGGCTTGCTGGGCGAACTTATGGTGAAAAGTATGAATAAAGGCCACGCTGCTGTTTCGGATTGGGGGATGGAGCATATTACAAAATTGCACCCATCTAAAATCATAGATCTGGGGTGTGGAGGTGGGCGAAATGCAGCAGAATTATTAAAGCGATTTCCGGCTGCAACGGTGCATGCTTTAGATTACTCTGAGGTTTCTGTCCAAAAAACAAAACAGTTCAATCAGCAAGCGATTAAAAACGGAAGATTGCAGGTTACTCATGCAAATGTTTTGAATCTTCCTTTTAGTGCAGACACTTTTGATTTGGCTACAGCATTTGAAACCGTATATTTCTGGCCAGGACCTCTTGAAAGTTTTAAAGAGGTGTACCGAATCCTCAAAAAAGGTGGCTGTTTTTTAATTGTGAATGAATCCGATGGTACAAATAAAGCGGATGATAAGTGGTTGAAAATCATTGACAACATGAAAATTTATACTGTAGAGCAGTTAGAATTTTTTCTAACTGAAGCAGGATTTTCAGAAATCACCATCGATCATAAAAACAAAAAACATCATATCTGTATTCTGGCAAAAAAATAGGTAATAAACGTATAAGCAGCAGGAAATCTTTCAAGGTTTCCTGCTTTTCTTTTACCCAAAACTGAAAGGAGGACAAAACACCATGCCATCCAAAACAGAATTTTACCGGCAGATGGCCGACCATGTGGCAACCCAGCTCACAGGCAGCTGGCAGGAATGGGCGGGATTTCTGACCACCGCTGCCCGCCTTTACAAGTATCCATTCCATGAACAGCTGCTGATCTATGCCCAACGCCCGGACGCTACCGCCTGTGCAGAGTACGACCTGTGGAATGAAAAGATGGGCCGATATGTAAGGCGCGGTTCCAAGGGGATCGCTCTGGTGGATGATTCCGGGGACAGACCCCGCCTGCGCTATGTGTTCGATATTTCCGACACCGGAACCCGTGAACATTCCCGTACCCCTTGGCTGTGGCAGCTGGAGGAGCGCCATCTTGATTCCGTGCAGGCCATGCTGGAGCGTACCTATGATGTTTCCGGCGATGACCTTGCCGGACAACTTACCGAGGTAGCCGGGAAACTGGCTGAGGAATACTGGACGGAGCATCAGCAGGACTTCTTCTACATCGTTGACGGTTCCTTTTTGGAGGAATATGATGAGTATAACATCGGAGTGCAGTTCAAGGCAGCCGCCACCGTCAGCATCACTTACGCATTGATGTCCCGCTGCGGACTGGAGCCGGAACGCTACTTCGACCACGAAGATTTCATGGCGATCTTTGATTTCAATACCCCGTCCACCATCGGGGCGCTGGGAACAGCGGTCAGCCAGATCAACCAGCAGGTGCTGCGGCAGATCGGCGTTACCGTCCGAAATGCAGAGCGCGAAGCCAACCAAGAAAGGAGTAAGCAAGATGAACAATCCCATGACCTACATCCAGAACGGAGACTATCTGATTCCCGACCTGAAGCTGAGCCAGCAGCCGGAGAAACCCCTGGGCAAGTACGGCAGGATGAGGAAAACCTACCTGAAAGAACACCGTCCCATCCTCTACAACCAGATGCTGCTGAGCGAGAAGTTGTACCAGCACCTTCTGGAGATCGACGAGACCGCCCAGAGCAGACTGGAGCAGATGATGCCCCAGCTGGCGAAAGAAGCGGGAGCCACCGAGCAACTGAAAGCCAGCGATCCCATGAAGTGGGTGGGGCTGATGAATACCTGCAAAGCACAGGCAGAGGAGATCCTGATGGCGGAGCTTATCAACAGCTGACCCTAAACCTGTTCCTCTCCGAAGCAGAACAGATCCAATCTATAGATGAGGCAGAGAATGTAGCGCATACATCCTCTGCTTTTTCTTTTGCCCAAAATGATATTGACCATGTGCTGCGTTTGGGCGGCAATACAGACCGCCAGAGAGAGCGCGTGGTTGCAGCCTTTGAAAAGCAGAAAACCACCGCTGAGATTGCCGAGATACTGAAAACGCTGTATCACGGCGGCAATGGCCTTGGCAGCGTGAGCGCATGGTATGCCGAGGATGGTATCCATCTTTCTCATGGGAAGTCTGTCCGTTATGACAGGTCTGCCAAGGTCATTTCCTGGGAGAGCGCCGCAGAGCGTATCGGGGAGCTTTTGGAGAGTGGCCAGTTTGCCTCCAATGTGGAGCTTGCAGAAGCGGCAGGCTATGAACGCTCCCTCCTTGCGGAAAAACTTTGGCATTTGTACCACGATTTCAGCGATAAAGCCAGAGATTCCGGGTATCTGTCCTGTCTGTCCGGTATTCAGAGGACCGGGTTCCCGGAAGAAACCGCATGGCTTACTGAACAGCTGAATAGCCCGGAGTTCCGCCAGACCCTTGCGGAAGAATACGCTGCTTTCTGGACGGCCTACCAGCAGGATCGGGAGTTGCTGCGGTTCCATTACCACAAACCGAGAGAGATTTGGGAAAGTCTGCAAGACCTGTCCCTGCCCCGCAAGAGTTTTTCGTCTGAAATGCAAGATGTTCCTGCGGTCAAGCAGTTCATCACAGAGGACGAGATCGACGCAGCCATGACCGGCGGCAGCGGTATCGAGGGCGGCAAGGGCCGCATTTTCACCTTTTTCAAAAATCCCCATACGGATAAGGAAAAGGTGGATTTCCTGAAATCTGAGTACGGCATCGGCGGTCACTCTCACGCCCTGTCCGGCGCTATGGGCAGTAATGAAGATCACGATGGAAAGGGTCTGCACTATAAAAAAGACGGCTGCCCGGATATGCATTTCACATGGGAGAAAGTTGCCAAACGGATTACCGGCCTGATTCAAAAGGGACGCTATCTCACTGAACAGGAACAGGCGCAGTATGACAAAATCCAGGCAGAAAAAGCGCTGGCCGAAGAAGATGCCCTGCAAGCCCAGCAGCCGACCCCGGAGATATGGGAATACAACGGGGTCAAGGAGCGTCACTCGGATGACATAGTTCTCTATCAGATGGGCGATTTCTTTGAACTGTATGGTGAAGATGCCAAAACTGCCGCTGCGGAGCTGGACTTCCATCTCACGACCCGCGCTATCCCCGGCGGTGGCCGTGTGGAAATGTGCGGCTTTCCGGCAAACCGGCTGGAGCAGGTTGTAGAACATCTGCGGGATCAGCATGATGTAACTATTTCCGCTGTCCCGGAGGGCGGCAGAGAGCGTCAGGAGTATTCCATGCTCTCCATCGACCATGAGGCAGAACAGCACATCAATGCTCAGGAAGCAGAGTTTGGCGCAGATGGAACCAGAGTGTTCCGGGATATGGAGCCGGAACAGGCAACCCCTACGATTCGGGAACTGTATGAGAAATACAAGCCCATCGTGATGGAAGCTGTTACCCAGGACACCAGATACCGCAACGCCTGCGGCCATAGTGATTATGAAAACGCTATGATCGAGTGTAATGCTGCTGTGCGCCGCACCATTCTTGATTCCCACGATATAGAGCTGATCCGCCTGTTCTCTGATGTGCCGGAGTTTCGCCAGTGGCTGCACCGGGAAGTGGCAGACGAAACCTATCCCAAACTCCATGAGCTGCTGCGTCCTCTCTCTCAGGAAGATATTGATTCTGCCCTTTGTGCATGGAACGGCAATATCGAGAGTAAACACGCCGTTGTCCGCTATATGAAGGACCATGCAAGGGAGAAAGACACCGCCGCATGGCTGGCTCAGGAATACGGCGGCAGTAACAGCCTGTTTGTTGTCCGTGCCGGCAGCCCGGAGGAAATGCAGCTGCCTTGGCCCAAGGTACAGCGCAGGCTTGCCCAGCTTATTCAGGAGGACAGGTTCTATACCGAAGAAGAACAGGACCGTTTTGACAACATCGACCCTATCGCCATCCGGGAAGCCTTGGAGGAAAGAGGGATCGTCAATGGCCAGGTGGCAGACCCGGAAAAACTGGACAATGACCCGTTTATCCAGCGAGTAATGTCGGATGCAGAGCAGATTGCAGCTGCTGAGGCAGAACAGACTTCCGAGGTTTCCATTTCCGATGAGGAATATGACGCCGTTCGCAGCCCTATTCCGCAAAGAACCTCCTATGACCCTGCTACCCCGGTCTATGCCGTGGGAGATACCGTGTATATCGAGGATGACGCCTATCAGATCACCGAGCTGCGGGATGACACCGTGCAGCTTCTGCCCACCGGCATGGTATATCCCATCTACCGGGCAGAGCGCAAAGAACAGTTCGAGCAGTTGCTTCGGGCAGACCGCCGCAATGCTTACTATACCGAGTTTCTTCCCATTGACCCGGACAAGGCAGATCAGGACTTGCGGGATGTATTGGCCCATGGACTGATGGATGAAGCAGATAAAAAACAGGTTTCCACGCTGCTGCAATCCGGCAGGAGCAACAGTGAGATCGCCTACTGGCTGAGCAGAGCCTATCCCCGTGAGATCGAGACGCTGGATCTGGAGACCGGTGATATTGCCGATTACCGTACCACGGCACAGGGCATGGAGCTGGAAGTCCTGGACGCAGAGGAAAAGCGTCTGGCTGTGCTGTATATTCGCTGGGATGAGGTTGCGCCTTTGCTGCGCGGGATGTATGCCCGTCAGCTGGATGGCTTTGGACAGGAACAGCCCCAACCGTCTGCCGAATCCCCGGCCTTCCATTCCGAGACCGTGGCCGTCTATCCTGGCGACAAGAACAATCTGCCTTATGATGTGGTGGTGGAACGGCTGCATATCGAGGAGCCAGAGCCACCAGCCCCTGTGACAGAGCCGGAGAAAACCTTTGAGGAAGTGCTGGACGAACACCCGGTTTCCATTCCGGTAAACGGCCAGTGGCAGACCTTCCCCAATGCCAGAGCTGCCGAGGAAGCTTCTTATGAGGAATACAAGGCTAACCTGCGCCACAATGCACAGAACTTCCGTATTACCGATGCACATTTGGGCGAAGGCGGTCCGAAAGCCAAGTTCCAGGCCAATATCGAAGCAATCAAACTGCTGAAACATCTGGAAGAAACCACCGGACAGGCAACGCCGGAGCAGCAGGAAATCCTTTCCCGCTATGTGGGCTGGGGCGGTCTTGCTGATGCCTTTGACCCGGAGAAACCCGCATGGGCTGCGGAATATGCCCAGCTGAAAGAGCTGCTGACCCCGGAGGAATATGCTGCCGCCAGAAGCTCCACCCTGAACGCCCACTACACCAGCCCTACGGTTATCCAGGCCATCTATGAAGCGGTGGGGCGCATGGGCTTTGAGACCGGCAACATTCTGGAGCCGTCCTGCGGTGTGGGCAACTTCTTCGGTATGCTGCCGGAGAAAATGCGAAACAGTCGTCTGTATGGCGTGGAGCTGGATTCCATCAGCGGACGGATTGCAAAACAGCTCTATCCCAAGGCCGACATCACTGTGGCTGGGTTTGAAACCACCGACAGGCGGGATTTCTATGACCTCGCCATCGGTAATGTGCCTTTCGGCCAGTATCAGGTTCGGGACAAAGCCTATGACAAGCTGAATTTCAGCATTCACAACTACTTTTTCGCCAAAGCACTCGACCAGGTGCGTCCCGGCGGCGTGGTGGCCTTTGTCACCAGCCGCTACACGATGGACGCCAAAGATTCCACCGTGCGCCGGTATCTTGCCCAGCGTGCTGAGCTGCTGGGAGCCATCCGTCTGCCCAATGACGCTTTCAAAAAGAACGCCGGTGCCGAGGTGGTTTCAGACATCATCTTCCTGCAAAAGCGGGACCGTCCACTGGACATCGTGCCGGAATGGACGCAGACCGGACAGACCGAGGACGGTTTTGCCATCAACCGCTATTTCCTGGACCACCCGGAAATGGTGCTGGGCCGACAGGAACCGGAAAGCACCGCCCATGGTATGGACTACACCGTGAATCCCATCGAGGGACTGGAGCTTGCCGATCAGCTGCACGATGCGGTGAAGCACATTCGCGGCACTTATCAGGAAGCCGATCTGCCGGAGCTGGGTGAGGGCGAAGCCATCGACACCTCCATCCCCGCCGACCCCAATGTGAAAAACTACTCCTATACCGTGGTGGACGGCGATGTGTATTTCCGTGAAAACAGCCGCATGGTACGCCCAGACCTGAATGCCACCGCCGAGGCCCGCGTGCAAGGGCTGGTGGGGCTGCGAGAATGTGTCCAGCAGCTCATTGACCTGCAAATGGACGCTGCCACACCGGACAGCGCCATCCGGGATAAACAGGCCGAACTGAACCGGCTCTATGACAGCTTTTCCGCAAAATATGGCCTGATCAATGACCGGGCGAACCGGCTGGCCTTTGCCGATGATTCCAGCTACTATCTGCTCTGCGCGCTGGAAGTCATTGACGAGGACGGCAAGCTGGAGCGCAAGGCAGATATGTTCACCAAACGGACCATCAAGCCCCACAAGGCGGTGGAAACCGTGGATACCGCCAGTGAAGCCCTTGCCGTTTCCATCGCGGAGAGAGCCTGTGTGGATATGGCATATATGTCGGAGCTGACCGGTAAGACCAGCGACGAACTGGCTGCCGAGCTGCAAGGCGTGATCTTCCGTGTACCGGGACAAGTGGAGAAAGATGGCACACCCCATTATGTGACCGCTGACGAATACCTGTCCGGCAATGTGCGCCGCAAGCTGCGTCAGGCACAGCGGGCCGCACAGCAGGACCCATCCTTCGCCGCCAATGTGGAAGCCCTTACCGCCGCCCAGCCCAAAGACCTGGACGCTTCGGAAATTGAGGTGCGCCTGGGTGCAACATGGATCGACAAAGAGTACATCCAGCAGTTTATGTACGAGACCTTTGATACCCCGTTTTATATGCAGCGGAATATTGAGGTCAACTACACCCCATTTACAGCAGAGTGGCAGATCACTGGCAAAAGCTCCATAAGCCAGAACAATGTGGCGGCCTATACCACCTATGGAACCAGCCGCGCCAACGCCTACAAGATTCTGGAGGACAGCCTGAACCTACGTGATGTCCGTATCTACGACACGGTGGAGGACGCGGACGGCAGGGAGCGCCGAGTGTTGAATGCCAAAGAGACCACCCTGGCCGCCCAAAAGCAGCAAGCGATCCGGGACGCTTTCAAAGACTGGATTTGGAAAGACCCGGACCGCCGCCAAGCTCTGGTCCGCCAGTACAATGAGGAAATGAACTCCACCCGTCCCCGTGAATACGACGGCGGACACATTACTTTCGGCGGCATGAACCCGGCCATCACCTTGCGGGAACACCAGAAAAACGCTATCGCTCATGTGCTGTACGGCGGCAATACGCTGCTGGCGCACGAGGTAGGCGCTGGCAAAACCTTTGAAATGGTGGCTGCCGCCATGGAGAGTAAGCGTCTGGGGCTGTGCCAGAAATCCCTCTTTGTTGTGCCGAACCACCTGACCGAGCAGTGGGCTTCGGAGTTTCTGCGGCTCTATCCCTCCGCCAATATCCTTGTGACCACGAAAAAGGACTTTGAGACCCACAACCGCAAGAAGTTCTGCGCCCGGATCGCCACCGGTGACTATGACGCTATCATCATGGGACATTCGCAGTTTGAGAAAATCCCCATCAGCCGGGAGCGTCAGGAACGGCTCCTATATGAGCAGATTGATGAAATCACGGAGGGGATTGCCGAGGTACAGGCCAGCGGCGGTGAGCGTTTTACGGTCAAGCAGCTGGAACGCACCCGCAAATCGCTGGAAGCCAGGCTGGAAAAATTGCAGGCCGAGAGCCGCAAGGACGATGTAGTGACATTCGAGCAGCTGGGCGTGGACCGCCTATTCGTCGATGAAGCGCATAACTACAAAAACCTGTTTTTATACACCAAAATGCGGAATGTGGCAGGTCTCTCCACCAGCGATGCCCAAAAGTCCAGCGATATGTTTGCGAAGTGTCGCTATATGGACGAGATTACCGGAAACCGTGGCGTTATCTTTGCCACCGGAACCCCGGTCAGCAACTCCATGACCGAGCTTTACACCATGCAGCGGTATCTCCAGTATGACCGCCTGCAAGAACTGAACATGACCCATTTCGACTGCTGGGCCAGCCGTTTCGGAGAAACCGTCACGGCGCTGGAACTGGCCCCGGAGGGAACCGGCTATCGGGCGCGCACCCGATTCTCCAAGTTTTTCAACCTGCCAGAGCTGATGAACCTGTTCAAAGAGGTGGCGGACATCAAGACCGCCGACCAGCTGAACCTGCCCACCCCGGAGGTGGAATACCACAATATTGTGGCACAGCCCACCGAACATCAGCAGGAAATGGTGAAGGCACTCTCCGAGCGCGCTTCCGAAGTACACAGAGGAAGTGTGGACCCGTCCGTGGATAATATGCTCAAAATCACCTCGGATGGCCGCAAGCTGGGACTGGACCAGCGCATCATCAACCAGCTACTGCCGGATGAACCCGGCACCAAGGTCAATCAGTGCGTGGACAACATCATGCAGATCTGGCGGGACGGGGACGCAGATAAGCTGACCCAGCTGGTATTCTGCGACATTTCCACACCCCAGGCAGCCCCCTCCAAAAAGGCAGCCAAACAGCTGGACAATCCGCTGCTTCATGGGTTGGAAGAAGCAATCCCACTGGATGAGCCGGAGCCTGCCTTTACCATCTATGAGGACATCCGCCAAAAGCTCATCGCCCAGGGGATGCCTGCCGACCAGATCGCCTTTATCCACGAAGCCAACACAGAGGTACGGAAAAAGGAACTGTTCTCCAAGGTCCGCACCGGGCAGGTGCGCGTCCTCTTAGGCAGCACTGCCAAGATGGGCGCTGGCACCAATGTGCAGGATCGCCTTGTAGCCCTCCATGACCTGGATTGTCCGTGGCGTCCGGGAGACCTTGCCCAGCGCAAGGGGCGCATCGAGCGTCAGGGCAACCAGAATCCGCTGGTTCATGTGTACCGCTATGTCACCGAGGGGACTTTTGACGCTTATCTCTGGCAGACAGTGGAAAACAAGCAGAAATTCATTTCGCAAATCATGACCAGCAAAAGCCCAGTTCGCTCCTGCGACGATGTGGATGAAACGGCTCTTTCTTTTGCTGAGATCAAGGCCCTGTGTGCCGGAGATCCCCGTATCAAGGAGCGCATGGATTTGGATGTTGAGGTTGCCAAGCTGAAGCTGATGAAAGCCGACCACCAGAGCAAGCAGTACCGTCTGGAGGACCAGCTGCTCAAATACTTCCCCCAGGAAATCGAAACCAACAAGGGGTATATCCAGGGCTTTGAAGTCGATTTGGAAACACTGGTTGCCCACCCACACCCGGCAGATGGCTTTGCTGGTATGGAGATCCGGGGCGATGTGCTGACCGACAAAGAAAACGCCGGTGCAGCCCTGCTGGATGCCTGTAAGGAGGTCAAAACCTCCGATCCGGTACAGATTGGCAGTTACCGTGGATTCATTATGTCTGTGGAATTTGAAGCATGGAAACAGGAATATACGCTCCTGCTGAAAGGACAAATGACCCATCGGGCGACCCTGGGTACAGACCCGCGCGGAAATCTCACCCGTATCGACAACGCACTGGCGCAGATGCCCCAGCGTCTGGAAGCGGTCAAAAACCAGCTGGAGAACCTTTACCAGCAGCAGGCCGCTGCCAAGGAGGAAGTTGGCAAGCCGTTCCCCTTTGAGGACGATCTGCGGATCAAGTCCGCCCGTCTGGTGGAACTGGATACCTTACTGAACATTGACGGCAAGGGCCACGCCCAGCCGGAAACAGTGGCTGCCAAGAGCGCGCGTCCCTCGGTGCTGGACAGCCTGAAACGCCCTGTGCCGCCCCGCAGCCCTGAAAAGAAACCAAAACAACACGAGGAGGTACGATGATTATGAATACCAACGATCTGAATACGGCTCTCTATGAAAAGATGGCCGCTGAACAGGATAAGTACAGGGACTGGCTGAAAAGCCAGCCCCCGGAAGAAACCCTGCACCACACCTATGAGTACGCCATCCGTGAGGACATCGTGATGGCGATGGAGGAACTGGAGCTGACCGATGCACAGGCACAGGCACTTTTGGAGTCTCCCTCTCCGCTGGCAGATGTGTACCGCTATTTTGAAAAGCTGGAGACCGGCTATATGGATGCGATCCGGGACAGCATTGAAAACCGGGCGGATGATGCGTGCAGGGCGCAGGAAGAATTACGGACTGCCCCTCTCTACCCCCATTCTGCCGCCTATGCGTCCCAGCATGGGGAGATGGCACAATATAACCGTTCTTATCAGGCAAACAGCGCCTGCAAAGAAGCCATTGAGCAGACCATCAGCGCTCACTATGCAGAGAACCGGCTGGATACGGAGGCGGCGGTCAAAGATGTGCTGGAAAAGTTCGGGGCGGAACGGGTACAGTTTATTCTTGCCAACACCATCCAGCACAAGAACCGTGACGGGCGTATTTCTCAGGACAATAAAGTCTGGGCAAAAACCATTCCCATGCCGGAAGACAGCGGTACTTCCCGCCACTGTGCCTATCTGGTTGTGGATGGGGTCAATCCCGGTCTGACCGACCTGTTTACCAGACAAGCCAGAAAAACCATGCAGGAACAGCAGAAAAGCTCTGTCCTGCAAAAGCTCAGACAAGAACCATCAATTCACAAACCTGCCGCCCCGAAGAAACGGGAGCCGGAGCGATGAGCAGCCCCAAACGCAAGCGAGATGTGCCGGTTCTGTTTTGGGTATCCGCTGATGAAATGGAATTGATTCAGCAGAAAATGGCGCAGTTTGGAACAAAAAACCTGAGCGCCTATCTGCGAAAAATGGCTGTGGACGGCTATGTGGTGCAGCTGGATTTGCCGGAACTGAAAGAACTGGTATCCCTGCTGCGCCGGAGCAGCAACAACTTAAACCAACTGACCCGCAAGGTGCATGAGACCGGGCGTATCTACGATGCCGATCTGGAGGATATATCTCAGCGGCAGGAACAGCTATGGGACGGCGTTAAGGAGATACTGACCCGGCTCTCCAAACTTTCGTAACCGGGACAAATACCCCATCTGCGGAGGGAGGAACGGCGTTCTTTTCGCCGCGCCTTCCTCCGCTTTTTCTTTTTGCCCGTATCCTTGCCTTTTGGCTGTGAGACAGGGATAATGGAATCAGGAACAGGAACTGTGATTTTGGGAGGAGGCATAACAATGAGGGCATTGGTATTTTTGCTGAAACTGTTGTTAAAGATTTTAGTGGCTCCGGTGATTTTGGCACTGACCCTGTTTGTATGGATTTGTGTGGGAATCGTGTATATCTCCGGTCTGGTGCTGGGGCTTATCAGCATGGTGATCGCCCTGCTGGGTGTGGCGGTTCTGATTACCTACTCCCTGCAAAACGGCATTATCCTGCTGGTGATAGCATTTCTCATTAGTCCCTATGGTTTGCCAATGGCTGCAATCTGGCTACTGGGCAAGGTACAGGACTTTAAGTTTATCATTCAAGATTTGGTTTATGGATAATATGAAAACCTCCGACGAATTTCGTCGGAGGTTTTATGGTTCTAGGTTATCTTCTTGAAAAAGCGGCGATGCAAAAAAGGTATCTATCCCAATCCCCATTCCTTGGCACATCTCATGAATGATCCGTAGCTTAACCGAATCATACGAGCAGTTGATGACATTTCCAATCGTAGACTTGGGAACACCGCTTTTCATATACAGTTGATATTGTGTCATTTTTCTTTCATCTAGTAATTCTAACAGACGTTTGCTTACCGCCTCGTTTAGCTTCATTCTATACACCGCCCCTGTGACTTTACTATATTTAGTATATGGGCAGTTTTGTTAAAATTGGTCCCTGTACCTGTACTAATAGAGCTATTTGCAGTATGATGGTAATAGGGGTGCCATCGTATGAACGTAACTTTTTGTGGCCATTCGCAAATCACAAAGGCAGACAATATTGCGAATTGGCTTCGCAATGTAACACAAGACCTAATTGAGCAAGGAGCAACAAATTTTTATCTTGGAGGATATGGAGAGTTCGACAGTTTAGCAGCGTCTATTTTACGGGAACAAAAGCAACAGTATCCGCAAATCGAGCTGGTTCTTGTATTGGCATATTTGAACACTGGCCGGGATGTTTCTGGCTATGACAGTACCGTGTATCCACCGCTGGAAAACGTACCGCGCCGTTTTTCGATTTCTCATAGAAATCGCTGGATGGTAGAGTCCGCCGATGTAGTGGTGGCCTATGTTCTCCATGATTGGGGCGGAGCAGCCACAACGTTACGGTGTGCCAAACAGAAAAAGAAGCAGATTATTTCATATCGTGATGAAATGGGCAGCTGAGGTTGTCTATTTTGCTGCCACTTCATATTTCCAAAACCGTTGAACGTTAAGCTGTCGGTAAAATTATGCTGAATTTTCATCACTTTACTTTTGAACTAATTTTGCTTATAATATGAGTGTGAAAGGAAGTGGTACGGTGGGACAATTTGAACAGCTGGATCAGCTGCTGGAAACACAGGATGGGATGCTGCGAACAGCTCAAGTAGTATCTGCTGGTATTTCTAAGCCTGTTTTTTATGATTATGTGCACTCACGGGAATTGGAGCGGGTCGCGCATGGAATTTATCTTTCCAAGGATGCCTGGGTCGATGCCATGTACTTACTTCATCTGCGGGTCGAACAGGCAGTGTTTTCCCATGAGACAGCTTTATTTTTTCACGATCTGACAGACCGCGAGCCGCTGGAATATACGGTCACAGTCAAGACCGGATATAATCCCTCCAAGCTGAAAGCAGAGGGCGTACAGGTATTCACCATTAAGGCGGAACTGCATGGGGTGGGCCTGACAACGGCTCAGACACCATTTGGGCATACAGTTCCTGTCTATGACCTGGAGCGCACCATCTGCGACCTGCTCCGCAGCAGGAACAACATGGAGATGCAGACTTTTCAAGGGGCATTAAAGATGTATGCCAGAAGAAAAGACAAAGACCTGCGGACATTGATGCGGTATGCCGGTATGTTCCGGGTAGAAAAAATTCTGCGGCAGTATTTGGAGGTGCTTTTATGATAAAAACAGCAAGGCAGTTGAAGGATCTGATCCGCAATCTTTCCAGAAAAAAATCTGCGGACGCCCAGCTCTTGATGCGGAACTACATGATGGAGCGTTTTTTGGAGCGTATTTCTCTTTCTGAATATCGTGATAAATTTATTCTGAAAGGCGGTATGCTGGTAGCGGCTATGGTTGGTCTGGATGCCCGTTCCACGATGGATTTGGACGCTACTGTA